>WNFV01000449.1_pt1 | contig 116189 bp, 100 predicted proteins | sample 5400101 | NCBI WGS metagenome assembly WNFV01 (sample SAMN13153361, study PRJNA577476) | soil metagenome | isolation source: 115 cm soil or saprolite under grassland replicate 1 | place: USA:California | collected 2016-06-15
CCGCCCGTCCCCGCAACTTCGATCAGGTCACCGCCCTCATCGCCGCGGCGCTCGCGTTCTACACGCCCACCGAATGTCGGAACTACATCCGACACTGCGGCTATCGGCTCACTGTACAGCTGTGAAAAATGCTCTAGCGACCTGCTGCGCGGGCCACCACAATGGACACAAGGGACACAAAGGAGGAAGTGTCCTTTGTGGTGAGTGCATGGGCGTTCCTATCGCACGTACCCGAGACTGCGAAGCCGCTGCAATTGCGCCGGACTGAGCGATTTCGTCGTTTCTGAGTCCGGCTTCAGACGCGCGGCCGAAGCCATCTGGTGCCAGCCGTCGAGCGCCTTCGACAGGCGCGCGACGATGTCGGGATGCTGGGCGGCGACGTCGGTCTTGTTCAGCGGGTCCTTCAGGAAATCGTACAACTCGAACTCCGTCATGCCGGCGGACCGCTGGGTGTTGTGAATCAGCTTCCACCCGCCGTCGACGATCGCGTACGACTCGGTGTCGAGCGGCGGCGGCGCCCCAGCCGACGCGGTCTTCGCCTTTTCGCTGATCGCCGGCCGCGCCTTCCACTGGCCCTGACCCGTCACGAGGGGGACGAGGCTCTGTCCCTGTATTCCCGGCGGCGGCTTGATGCCGCTCAAATCCAGCAGCGTCGGGAAGACGTCGATCGTCTGCACCACCTCGTCGATCACGCGACCCTTCGGGACACCGGCGGGCCAGCGGATGATGAGCGGTGTCTGCGTCAGCTCGCCGTATACCGTCTGGCCGTGGAACATGCGGCCGTGATCGTGGAATTCCTCTCCGTGGTCGCTGAGGAAGACCAGGAGCGTGTCCTCGTCGAGACCCAGCGCGCGAAGCCGTTCGACGAGCCGGCCGATCTCGACGTCCATCGCACGGATCGATCCGTCGTACCACCCCTCGTCGTACTCGACGTAGGCGTTCGGATCGAAGCCGGCCTTCTGCAGCTCATCGCGGGCGGGCATCCCGAACTGCCGCATCAGCGGATCCTTGATGAATTTCTTGACGTCCTTGGCCTGTCGCTCGTGTTCCTCCTTCTTCGCCGGATCCGCCCAGAGCGCGTCGTACGGTGCGTTGGGCTCGTAGGGGTCGTGGGGATCGAAGACGTGCAGGAACACGAAGAACGGGCCGTCGCGATGCGTTTCGAGCCAGCCGTCGAGCCGGTCGACGAACTCGCGGGCGGTCTTGCTCGATCCAGGCTTCGCCACCGAGCCGTCTTCGTGCAGCTCTTCGAATCCCTTGTGCAGATTCGAGAACTGACCCGTGAAGAGCACCGACGAGAACGACGTCGTGGCGTAGCCCGCGGCGCGAAACGATTCCGCGAGCGTGTTGCCGGATGCCGGCAGATGATCGAAGAAATCCAGCACGCCATGTGTCGACGGATAGAGCGACGTCAGCAGCGTCGGCGTCGAGACCTTGGTCCAGGTTGCCTGCACCGTGTAGTTCTTGAACAGCGCACCCTCGCCCGCCAGCGTGCGAAGCATGGGCGCCGTCTCGCGCGAATAGCCGTACAGACCGAGGTGATCGCGTCGCAAGGTGTCGGCCTGAATCAGAATGACGCCTTTCGGTCTGGCCGTGCCTGCGCGCTGATTGGGCGCAGGCGCCGAGCGCGTTCGGACAACCGGTGCGCCCCAGAATCCGAGCGTCCCCGCAGTTGGCGAGGTAAGCGAGCACGTCAAGCTCACGGTCTGGCCGGCGTAGCGCGCCAGATCGATCTGCATCGTCTCCCAGCGGTGCGGCGTGGTGACGGTTCGCTCCATGAGCAGATCGGCGTTTTTGCCGCCAACGGCCGCGCCGATTCGAAACGTGACCGGATCGTCCTCGATGGTGCCGACCCCGAGATCGAGCCAGGCGCGCTCCGGCACGGTGACGCTGAACGACGCCGTCTCGGGCGCCCGTGCCGCAATCGACTCGCGGTAGATCTCCTTCAGTCCCTGCCACGTGACGCCCGAGGCGATGCCGGCGAGAAACTCTTTGCGAAAGACGAGGCGCACCGACTCGATCTCGAATGTCGCGCCTGCCTGATCGGTCGGTTTCAGCACGAGATGTTTGAGCTGGCTGCCGACCAGATGCAGCGAGGGTGAAAGCGTGACGGTTTGCATGTCGGTGCCGGCCGTCACTGGCGTTTTCATCCAGAAACCGTCCCCGCCCTTGGCCATTTCCTCGAGGTTGGCCTTGTCGGCGCCAGTCGTGGTCAGCGAGAGCTGCCCGCCAGGGGAGACCGCAGACACACGCATGCGGATTTCAATGGCGTGGACGACGTCCTGATTGTCGAGCCCTGTCGTGCGCTGCACGTGTACAAGCGGAAATGTGCTCGAGGTGCGGCCGGTCAAACGACCGTCGGCTACCGTGAGGCCGGTGACACCTGGGCCGGCGTCCCACTTGTCTTTACCCGGCGGATTGAACGTCCACTCGGTCCGCGGAATGGCGCGGTGGGCGGTGCCGGCGCCGCCGCCGCTGATGGCTTCGGGCTTGAACACGTCGACCAGGCGGATCGCGGCCGGCGCGGATTGCGATCGCGACCGGCCGCACGCGCTGCTCACAACAGCCGCGATCAGCAGCACGGCGACCGCCCCGTAAATCGATGATTGATGACGCACGTCTCCTCCTGGAGTCACTTGACGTAGCCGAGGCTCCTGAGCTTGCGCAGCTGCTCCGGAGTCATGCTCTTCGTCATTTCGGTGTCGGGCTTCAATTTCGCGGCGAGCGCCATCTGATGCCATCCGTCGAGCGCTTTCGAGAGCCGCTGCACGACATCGGCGTGCTCGCCCGCCACGTCGCGCTGATCGAGCGGATCGCGCCTGGCGTCGAACAGCTGGAACTCGGGACGGGCAGCCGGACGAATAGTGTGGTGGATCAGCTTCCAGTCGCCGTCTGTGATGGCAAACGACTCCCAGCCGGTATCGCGCTGGTGGGTGGGGTCGGGCGCATCGCCGGCGACCCGCATCGACAGTTTTTCGGTGATGGCAGGGCGGCGTTTCCATGTCGCGGACGTGCTCGCGGATTTCATCTTCAGCAGCGGTACGAGCGTCTGGCCTTGAATGCCCTTCGGGCTCGCCAGCTGACTGAAGTCGAGCACGGTGGGCATGATGTCGATCGATTCGACGACCTCGTCGACGCGGGCGCCGGCCGGAATGCCGCCCGGCCAGCGGAAGAACAGCGGCACGTGCGCGAGCTCTCCATACGCGCTTTGACCGTGCCACATGCGGCCGTGATCCTGGAATTCCTCGCCGTGATCGCTCATGAACACGACCGCCGTCCGCTCGTCGAGGCCGGCGCCGCGCAGACGTTCGAACAGACGCCCGATCTCGGCGTCGAGCGCCCGGATCGATCCGTCGTACCAGTCCTTGTCGTAGGCCAGATAGCTCGCCGGATCGACGCCGGCAGCTTTCATCTCCTCCGTGGTCGCCATGCCGCGGGGCGCCATGGCTGGATCAACGATCGTCTTGCGCATGGCGTCGCGCTGCTTCAGGTGCTCGTCGCGTTTCGCAGGATCCGCCCACATGGATTCGTACGGGTGCCGCGGCTCGAACGGCGGATGCGGATCGAACACGTGCAGGTACATGAAAAACGGGCCGTCCTTGTGCGCGTCGATCCAGTCCGTAGCGCGATCGATGTACTCGCGAGCCGACTTGCTGGTATAGACCGGATCGGTCTGCGAGGTGGCTTCGTGAACCTCCTCGAAGCCCTTGTGCAGGTTTGTCAGCTGGCCGGTGAAGACAACGGACGAGTACGACACGGTGGCGTAGCCGGCGGCGCGATACACGTCCGCGACCGTCGTCACAGAGGCCGGCAGCCGATCCGGTATTGTCGCCACACCATGCGTCGTCGGATACAGCGATGTGAGGAATGACGAGGTCGAGACCTTGGTCCAGGTGGCCTGCGACATCGCGTTGGTGAACGTGACGCCCTCCGATGCGAGCTTCCGCAGGAACGGCGTCGTCTCGCGGGCCGCGCCGTACACCGACAGATGATCCGGACGCAGCGTATCGGCATGAATCCAGATCACACCTTGCGGGCGCGCGGCGGACGGCGGGGTGTTCGACGAGGGCGCGTGCGAGCGAACGACCGGCGCGCCCCAGAGGCCGACCGTGCCCGCCTCACCAGCAAGCGCCAGCGTGATGGCTATTTTCCGGCCGGCGAACTGAGCCAGCTCGATCGGCGTCCGCGTCCATCGGTACGGCGTGGTGATCGTCTCTTCGCGCAGCGTCTGTTCGGCGCCCGATCCGTCAGGCTTCACCGACACCTTGAACGTCACCGCCCGGTCGTCGATGGTGCCGATGCCCAGGTCCAGCCATCCGCGCCCGGGCACCGTGACGGCGAACGTCATCGTTTCCGGCGCCCGGGTGACGAGCGATTCACGATAGATCTCGCCCAGGCCCTGCCAGCCCACGCCGGATGGCACGCTGGCGAGAAATTCCTTGCGCATGACAAGACGGACCGACTCGATCTCGAACGTCGCCCCGGCCGCATCGGTCGGCCGAATGAGGATGCGTCTGATTCTCGCCGTGTTGACCGGGGCGGCGCTCGTCAGCGTGTATGTCTGCATCTCGCTCCCGGGAGTGAGCGGCGATGAAATGGCCCAGGGGCTCTGCTCGAGCGCGCGCCCGATCTCGGGCCACGGCACGGGGCCGGGTCCGCGCGTGGTGACGGAGACATTGCTTCCCGCCGAGACCTTCATGCGAATCTCGATCGCGTAAAACTGATCGCGGTTGTCGAGGTCCTGCGTCCGTTCGACCTGAATGACCGGATACTCTGACGACGACCGGCCGGTCAGCCGGCCATCGCGGATCGCCAGGCCGGAGATTCCGAGCCCTGCTTCCCAACCTCTGGTCGCCGTCCCATCCTTCGGCGCGGAGGCCGGCGCGGCGCCATCGAACCGCCACTCGATGCCTTTGGGTTTGCGCACCGCGACCGGTGCGGCGCCGTGCAGCATCTCGGGCTGATACAGGTCGACCAGCCGGATTGCGGCGGCCGCAGGCGCCGATGTTGCCCGTCCTGCACACGAGTTCCAGTCAACCGCCGCCAGGACCAATCCCGCGCAGACAAAGACATGCATCGGGCGCACACGTCTGGAAGTCCGACGATCAATCCGCTTCATGCCTACGCTCCTTGCAACGCGCCACCACGGTGGTGGAGGATGTCATCTGGGTCTAAATCTGGTCTATATCGTGACCCCGAACGGTTTCCGCAGCGCGAACGCGAACACAATCGACAAGACGAAGAAGACGACCATCCAATTCATTCCCCAGCCAAGCACGTGGATGTCCCGCTCGGGGTACCGGATGGCGATCGACGCCACCGGCGCGTTGGCTGGCAATGGCGGCTCGGCCGGGTACAGAAGTTCGTTGACGAATCCGGCTTCGAGACGCGACGGCGAGCGCCGCGCCACCCGGGACGAGACGTGGAGCGTCTTGGTAAAGGTCTGACCGCCGATGTGGAGCCGAAGCTCGTAGTCGCCCGCCGACTGCGGCGTGATCCGCCAGATCACGTCGCTCGCCGCAGGAAACCAGACCGCGTCGGTATCCACGCGGATGCCCGGAGGGGCCTCGAGCGAGGCGGGTTGGCTCGAGCGCAGGTGCGCCGTGACGAGCACCGGTTGCCCCGCCTCGAGGCCATCGTACCCATATTGAAACTGCAACTGCGCAATCACGAGCACAAAGGGGACGATCATCCACAGCATCGGCGCCAGCGACAGGCGGAGGTACGTCATGTTGTGACGCAGCATCTCCGCCTGCGCCCGGAAGATCGCGCGCAGATCATCGTTGAACAGCCGGATTTCGAACAGCGCCGCATGGATCTGCCGCTTCACCTCTTCGAGCGCGCTCTGGTTCGACGTCCGCCGGACGACCAGCAGCATCGCCATCGCCGTCACGAGCGACACGACCGCGAGGCTGGCGAGCGGCGGCAGCGCGCCGAGCGGACGGAGCGCCGCATCGAACACCGAATCGAGGACGCGGTTGACTGCGGACATCTGCCGTTACCGACCACCGGCCACTGACCACTATGAGATGTAGCCGAGCCCCTTCAGCTTTTTCTTGATCTCCTCTTCGGAGTCGGACTCTTCGAGCTGCGCGATCTCCTTCTCGAGCGCGTGCGTGATGAATTCCTCGACCGACGAGTAGCCGGCGAGATCCGCATAGCGCTTCACTTTCGCGAGCAGCGCCTTATCGAGCTTGATTCCGGAACCAAACATGCTCAGTCCTCCTGAATGCGCCGTGGGAACTCGTCGACGCCGAATTCGGCGACGATCGCGCCGGCGAGGGTCTGCAGGTTCGGTGCCGGCTTCTTCAGCGCGCGGCTGGTCAACAGAATGCCGGGCACCGACGCGGGATCCATGCAGTGATCGCCGTTCCACGGGTCGGTATTGTCGACGATGATGTCGCGTGGAAGGCCGCCGAGCGCCGATTCGTCCGATCCGCGCGTCCCCTTCGCGTAGCCCACGATGAGATCCGGCGCGATGTCTTCCGAGCCCTTCACGTGGTAGACGTCCTCGCGACGAAAGACCTTCGTGATCGCGCGTTGATTGGTCGCCGGATCGATGACCATCGTCAGTTTCGCCGCAATCTCGGTGGCCAGGGCCAGGCGATCCGCGGGCGCCACGATACCCGATCCTTCCCGGCCCTTGACGTTGATATACAGGCCGTTCAGGCCGAGGCCGTACGCGCGGGTTTTCGACCAGTCGACGTTCTCATAGTTGCCGGGATCCTCGCGGAGAGAGGGATTACGGACGGCGAGATAGCCGTTGTCGCGCAGCCAGCTGTTCAAGTTGAACGATCGCCGCCACGAGGTGAACCCGTGATCGGACATGACGACGAGCAGGTCGTCCGGCCCGAGGCGCGCGGCGGTATCGCCGACAATTCGATCGAAGTTCGCGTACAGGTCCTCGATCACATGCTGGTACGGGGCGTCCTTGACCGGATCGTAGGCAGGATGCTGCGGATCGAGCGTCCGCCACATCATGTGCGACACCTGATCGCCGTTCCCGAAATAGTAGAACAGCAAGCCGTCCTGGAAGCGGTCGAGCACGTACGTGAACTGCCGGATATTCTCTTCGCCCGCGATGGTCGCCTGCGCGAGAAACTCGTCGCGCGTGAGCACGCCGGTCTTCAGGCTTTTCGTGTCCTCCGGCATGCCCTGGCTGTAGAAGCGGCCTGTGGCCTCGGCGAGCTCGGCGGCGTACTTGGCTGGCGTCGAGATGGGCAGCGCCGCGTTGAGGGGATCGATGTTCATCGGGCTCGCATAGAGCTCGAAGTACGGATCGAGCTGCTTCACGTAGAAGCGGACTTCGGCGGGCAGCGTCTGAAAGGCCGCCATCTTCAGCTCGAGCGGCACCCAGTCGCTCCATTCGCCGACCTTCAGCAGCCGCTCCTCGTCGCCGGCGACGATTTTCACGTAGCGCCTGCCGGCATCGATGTAACAGGTGAAGTCCGCGCGCGTCTTCTGCGGCTCGACAAGAAACGGATTGTCCGGCCCCTCAATCGACGCGTGGACGACGCCGTCGGCGACGTCAACCGGCACGAGCACGCCGCCGGACAGCGATCGTCCTCCGAACGCAAAAGGCTCTGAGGTAAAGAAGGCGAACGTTCCATAGCCGCCCAGAATATCGGGAGTTCCCATGCCGCTCAGTTCGCGCGTGGCCTTGCCGGATGGCGGAAAGTTCGCGGGCATGCGAATGACCGTCGTGGCGACGCCTCGATCTTCGAGCGGCTCCCAGAACGCCTCTCCGCGGCGCAGCAGTTCCACCTTGCCGCCCTGCAGGGGGAACTGGTATTTGCCGATCTTCAGCGACCGTCCGGCGCCTTCGGTCTTGGTCGTCGACAGGAACGGCTCGAGTGTTTTCGCGTCGCGGTGGATGAAGTCGAAGATCCCGTGTTGCCCGGGATCGAGCCCGGTGATGAACGTGGACCAGGCGACCGGGCTCTGCGGAGGCGTCGAGGTGCCGAGCGGGGAAAAGCGGCCGCTGACCGCGAGGCGCGCGAAGTTCGGCATGCGCCCGCGTGCCATGAGGTCGCGCGTGAGGTCGTAGTCCAGCCCGTCGATCCCCAGCACCACGACGCGGCGGCCAACGGCGTGCGTTCGCCGCGCGCACGAGCTCCACGACACTCCGGCGATCAACAGGGCGACAACGGCAAGCGTGCTCGCGGTCCCACCTCGAATCATTGGCGTTTTTGCCGGCGAAGCCGGCCTACTAGGAGCGTGTTCCCGTTTCTCGGACACGCTCCTAGTCATGAGACCGCGACCGCGAACGGCCGGCCGTCCATGTGTGCCGGCGGCTCGATCCCGAACAGCCGCAGCGCTGTTGGCGCGATGTCGACGATATGCGGCTCCTCGGCGTCGATCGACTTGCTGCAGAAGAAGACCCCGGGCACCAGCCGAGGATCGATGCAGTGGTCGCCGCTCCACGCCTTCACGTTGTCCTCGAATACCGGCCCGGAGATGACGCCGGTCGCGCAATCCCACGACGTGCGGTACCCGGCGTTGTACCCGATCAGCACATCCGGTCCATTTTCGAGATACGGGCCCGAGTACAACTTCGCCGGATCGAAGGCTTCGCGGATGCCGATGTCGTTCTTGTCCTCGTCCCGGAGACCGTTGAGCCTCCCGATAATCTCCGCCCTGAGCGCCTGCGCCTCGGCGCCTGGCGGGACGATGCCCTGTTCTTCGCGCCCGCGGACATTCAGGAACATGCCCGTCAGGCCGAGGCAATACGCCTTCGTCTTCGACCAGTCGACGTCGCGCAGCCACTCGGCGCTGCCGTCCGTTCCGTCCCGCAGCGTCAGGTATCCTTCGCGGCGCAGCCACGCGTTCAGGTTGACGCCGCGCCGGAACGAGCTGAACCCATGATCGGAGATCACCATCAGCAGATCGCCGGGCTTCAGCTTCTTCATCACCTCGCCGACGAGCGTGTCGTTCTTCTTGTACAGCTCGCGAATCGCGTCCTTGTGCTCGCCCGGATCGCGGCCGCGCGCGGCGGGATGCCCCTCTTCGAGATAGCGCCAGAACATGTGCTGAATGCGGTCGGTGGCGTCGAACACGCAGACGAGCGTGCCGCGCCGCAGGCGATCCATCGCCGAGAAGAACATCGACTGCCGCTCGCGGTCGATGTCGTACGCCTGCTGGAGGAACGTGCGGTCGCTCGTCACCGATTCGTTCAGCGCCCACGTGTCTTCGGCAAGGCCGAGCGTGGAATACGCGCCCACACGCTTGGCAAGATAGGTGGCGTAGTACGACGGGTGCGAGATCGGCATCGCGGGATGGTCGGGGTCCAGGTTGATGGGCGAGACGTAGAGCGACAGGTGCTCGTCCATCTCGAGCACCTGGAACCGTGCGATGCCGCCGATTTTCACGCCGGGCGCGGCCTTGAACGTCAGCGCGATCCAGTCGCTCAGCTCGCCGGCGGCGAGGTCCACGGACGTACCGTTGATGGCCGCCCGCACTTTCCGGGCGGCGCGATCGATCGTCAGCGTCATCGGGATCGTGAGCGGCGGGTTGCCCGTGACGAACATGTTGTCGGGACCCTGAATGGCCGTCTCGATACGGTCGCCGCGGCGCTCGACTTCGACGCGGACGCCCCCCTCCTTGAAGCGGCCGCTGGCCGGCCGCGTCGTGAAGAGGAGGAACGTGCCCTGCGTGCCGAGCAAATCCGGCACGCACATGGCGCTCAGTTCCGCGCCGTAAAACTTGTCCGGCGGAAACGTGATCGGCACCCGCAGCACGGTGCTCCAGATCCGGTACTCGCCGAGAATCGTCCAGAACGGCTTCGATTTGCGCAGCAGCCGGATCTCGGGGCGGTGCCGCGGAATCAGGTAGCGCCCGACCTTGAAGAAGCGCTCCACCTTGCCGATGTAGGTCGACGACAGGACCGGCAGATAGGTGCGGCGATCGCGATCGAGGAAATCGAAGATGTTGTGGCGCGCCGGGTGCACACCGGTACTGAACGACGACCATGCCACCGGCGAAATGGACGGATACGTCGTCTTCAGCCGCCGATAGCAGCCCATCTCGGCGAGCCTGGCAAAATTCGGCAGGTCGCCCGCCTGCATGAAGCGATCGGTGAGCGTCGGATCCTGACCGTCGAGCCCGACGACGATGAGCCGCGTGATCGACGAGCGGGGCGGCTTCTGTTTCCGCAGGATGCGCCACAGCGTCCGGAACGGCCACAGCAGAATCGACGCGATGGCAATGACGATCGTCGTGAAGACGACGAGAAACGACGACAGCACGGCGAACCCGGCGCCGGGGCCGATGTACGCGTCGGCGTGGCCGGGGACCACGAGGACGATCAGCGTCGCGAGCGCCAGCCAACGCAGCACAGAGCCGGTTTCTCTACGGATTCTGCACCTCCGCACGGCGCGTCCTATGATATACAGGCGCGCCACTGCATTTCGAGTGAGTTGCGTAGTCTACACCAGCCGCACGCGCGCGGCGCACGAAGGGCATGGCGACATCTCGAGGAGGATCGTGACTGTCGTTGACCGAATGTTCCGGCGGCTGCGCTACGGCGCGCCGATCGTCGTCGTCTCGGGGCTCCCGCGCTCAGGGACGTCGATGGCCATGAAAATGCTCGACGCGGGCGGTCTGCCGACACTCGTCGACGGCATCCGCACGGCCGACAACAGCAATCCGAAAGGCTACTACGAGTTCGAGCGCGTCAAGGAGCTCGACAAGAACGGCGATACGGCCTGGCTCGCCGATGCGCGCGGAAAAGCGGTCAAGATCATCTCGTTCCTGCTGACGTTTCTGCCCGACACCTTTCAGTACCAGGTGATCATCATGCAGCGCGATCTCGACGAAGTGCTCGCCTCGCAGAACAAGATGCTGGCGTCGCGCGGCGAGAGCGGCGGCACGGCCGACGACCAGACCATGCGGCAGGCATACCAGCAGCACCTCGACAAGGTCGATCGCTTCCTGAGGAGTCGGCGCTGTTTCACCACGCTGCGCGTCCGCTACCGGGACGCGATCGACAATCCAGCCCTGGAAGCGCGGCGCATGAACGAGTTCCTCGGCGGCCGGTTGAAGGTGGAACAGATGGCCGCCGTCGCCGACCGCGAGCTCTACAGAAACCGCAAAGCCTGATGATCGACCTGCACATGCACACGACGGCGTCGGACGGCACGTCGACGCCCGATGATCTGGTGGCGCGCGCGCATCGCGCCGGCATTTCGACGCTCGCCGTGACCGATCACGACACCATGGCCGCGGCGCCGGCGGTCGCAGCCGCTGCCGCGCGGCACGGCATGGCGTTCGTGCCCGGGATCGAAATCACGACCGTCCACGACGGCCACGATGTGCACGTGCTCGGCTATTTTCTCGACGCGCAGTCACCCGCGCTCATCGCGCTGCTTTCGCGGCTGCGCGCGCTGAGGCGCGAGCGCGCCGCCGAGATCTCCACGCGACTCGCCGCGGCCGGCGCCCCAATCGACGTCGAGCAGCTGATGCGCGCGCCGGACACGCAGGCGGCGAAGTCGATTGCGCGGCCGCAAATCGCCCGCGCGCTGATCGCGGCCGGACACGTCGCGACCGTGTCGGAGGCCTTCGCCCGCTACCTGTCCGAAGGGTGTTGCGGCTACGTACCGCACCGCGGTCCGTCTCCCGGCGACGCGATTGGCGTCATCCACGAGGCGGGCGGCATCGCGTCGCTGGCGCATCCCGGTACGCTCAAACAGGACGATCTCGTGCCGCCGCTCGTCGACGCCGGTCTCGCGGCCATCGAGGTGTACCACAGCGCGCACGACGCGGCGGCGACCGCGCGCTACCGCGAGCTGGCGCGGACGCACGAGCTCGCGGTGACCGGCGGTTCGGACTTTCATGGGGAAGGCACGCGTCGCAGCGAGTATTTCGGGGTGGTCGCCCTGCCGCCCGACGAGTTCGCTCGACTCAGCGCTCGCGCCGAAGCGATGCGCCGCCATCACGATCCATCGTAACCAGTGCGTCGGGGCCGCGGCCGCGCGGCTCGTGTTCAGGGCCGCCGGCGACGGCCGCTCGAATCAGTGTCGCCTGCTCGGCCGAGAACCGAAGCTGTCCCTGACACGCGCGCTCGAAGTCTTCGCGGTCCCAGAACCCCCGCATCAATCCTGTTGCCGAGTGCCCGCGATCCGGCAGCAGCAGATGGCCGATTTCGTGCGCGATGGCGCAGGCCAGGACCAGCGCCTGTGACACATCGTAACGCGCCGCTTCTTTCTCGACGCGGCGGCTGAACACATAGACCACGCCGGTGCCGTACTCAGTCCGCAGCGCCGCCCCCATGACGGGATGGCGCCGGCTCCGCAGCTCTCCAACTTCGTCGTCGCCGATGACGACGTGAAGCGACAACCGATCGCGGCGAACATCTGCCGATCCCGCTCGCGACCACTCCACGGTGACGCCGATGTTGCGATAGAGGCGCGTGACCTCGGTTTGCGCGCCGAGCAGCGTGCCCGGCGATACCGCCGCCACGTTCGACCACTGCAGTGTCACGACGAGCGCAATGAGATGAACCATCGTTCCACGATCCATTCTGTGGATGTGAAACGTGGCTGGCGATTACGCCAGACGTAATGCGCGTTCGACGTTCGATGTTCGTCGTTCAACGTTCGACGTTCGACGTTCGACGTTCGACGTTCGTTCGTTGTTCGTCGCTCGACGAACGACGAATCACGAACCGCGAACGACAAGCGACTAGACGGCCACAGGTTCCGGCATCGCGAGTTGACGCGCGATCTGTTCGGTGGCCTCGTCTGCCGGGAAGAAGCACTCGATCTTGAGCTGCTGGAGCGTCACGTCGCGCGGGGTCGCGAATGTCGTGATCGTCGAGAAGAACGCGAGCGACAGGTCGCCCTTGCGCAGCTGCATGCTGACGAGCGGCGGCATCGGCGCGAGCGCGTCGGCGGCGCCCCACCGCGAGGGCACACCGGGATAGGCGAGCAGCTCGTCGCGCAGCCGCATGGCCGCGTCGCTCCCGGTCGTCGCCACCTCGCGATGAATCGAGTGCATGGCGCACTGCGCGACGTCTTCCCAGTTGGTGATGAACGGCCGCAGGCCGTTCGGGTGGAACACGGTGCGCATGACATTGATGGTGCTGTCGTCGCGGTCCGGACCGCGGAACAGCGCGAACACGCGGCGCGATGCCTCGTTGCGCGTGAGGATGTTCCAGACGCCGTCGAGGACGAGCGCGGGATACGGCTCCTGCTGCCGCATGATGAACTGGAGCGCCCGCCGCACCGGCTCGAGCTCGGGCGCACCCAGGGGCCGCTCGCCGTAGAGGGGCGCGTAGCCGGCGCTGACGAGCAGCGCATTGCGCTCGCCAAGAGGGACATCGAGCATTCCTGCGAGCAGCTGCACCATCTCGCGGCTCGGCTGGGCGCGGCCTGTCTCCAGAAAGCTGAGATGTCGCGCCGAAATGCCGGCCTCCGTGGCGAGCCCGAGCTGGCTCATATGCCGCGTCGTCCGCCACTGCCGGAGAAGACGCCCGAACGCCTGCGTCTCCGGAAACCCCAGCAACGTGTTCATGAATCGACTCCAGATCCATTGTGGCCACCGGGCCGGGGGCCGCAACAATTACCTGCGAGGTAAAGACGCCGGCTCGTGGGCGCGGGGTTCGGACGCGTGGAAGTCTACAGGTTGTAGGCCTCGCGAACGGGGCGCAGCGGTCGATCGAACCACAGCGGGCGCCGCAGACCACCGGGCCCCGGCGCGGGCCGCGTCATCGCGAGCCACTCTTTGTAAACTTCGTGCGACTTGTCGGTGTCGACGAAGATGTCGCCGTACCGATCCTCCGGGCCGGCTTTTTCGAGCCGCACCCGCTGATGCCAGCAGTGCATGCCGCTCACCGGGTCGGGCTGCACGGGAAATGTCAGGTTCTGGTGCACACCGACTTCGCTCCACCAGATGCGGGAGCTGTCGGGATCGGTCGACTCGAACGGCGCAGCGCCGTGGACCTGCGACACCTTGTAGCCGGTGCCCTGACGATCGATCGTCACGAGCGCCGAGGCCGTGCGGTTGCCCATCTCCTCGTGTAGACGCCAGCGCCCGAGATGATGCGACATGCCGAGGACACCCGGCCGGATGCCTTCCGTGACCCACGCGCGCGTCACGAAGTAGCCAATCCGCGTCCGCACCTTGACGAGATCGCCGGTTGCGATGGCGTAGCGGTTCGCATCGGCTGTCGCGATCCACAGCGGGTTGTTGTGCGAGATCTCGTACAGCCACTTCACGGGCGAGCGCGTGTGAATCAGCGTGGGCAGCCTGAAATTCGGGAGCAGATCGAACTCGCCGTCCTCGCGCCGCAGATCGCGCCAGTGCACATGGCCAGGCACGTATCGGGGGACCGCATGCTCCGGCCAACCCCATTCAACCAGCGTGCGTGAATAGAACTCGAGCCGGCGCGACGGCGTGGTGAAGCCGGACACGGCGACGCCGTTCACCACGACGCCGATGGGGATGCCGTCCTTCAGCACGACGTCGGTGTCCTCGTCGATTGCGGCCCCGGCCAGCGCGTCAGGCGACAGCGGCTGCAAGTACGGCGTGTACACGTTGTCCTTCACCTTGAACACGCCGTATTTGCGCATGTAGGCGAGCGGCGTCAGCTGTTCCTTCGCCGCCGCTTCCGGCAGCCCAGGCACCGAGTGCTCGAACATCCAGCCGTAGTACTCGTCCATCGTCACCGGTTCGCCGGGGCGATACGGCGACTCGAAGTGTTTGCGAATGCCGAGCGATCCGTCCGGATCGATGCGCCAGGTGAGCGCGGCCCAGAATTCACTCTCCTCCCACACTTCGCCGGGGTTGGCCTCGTGCGTCGCTCCGATGTGCTCGCCTTGCTTTTCCCGCGCGACGCGGAGCACCGGCTGGCGGAACCCGAGCCATTGGGCCGCGTGCGTTTCCTGGCTCATCGTGTCGTGGCGTTCGGTCCCGAGGCCCATCGGCAGGATGTAATCCGCGAACCACGCGGTTTCGCTCCATATCGGCGTCAACGCGACGTGCAGTCCGATCCTCTCGCGGTCTTTCAGCATTTCCATCCACGAGAAGCCGTCCGGATTCGTCCACACCGGGTTGTAGACGCGCGTGAAGTACACGTCGAGCCGGCCGCGATTCTCCTTCAGCAGGTGCGGCAACAGAAAGCTCATCTCGAAAAACGCGAGCGGGTATTCGCGCGGAAAGAGGAGCTCGTTCCAGTACGTCGGAGGCTGCGGCGGACTCGGGTGCTTCGGCACGAACTTGTTCGACAGGTGAAGGCCCACGCCGCCTTTCGTGCCCACCGAAGCGGTCAGTACGACGAGCAGATAGAGGCAACGCGTGATCTGCCAGCCCCACAAATTACCCGCCGATGCCGAGCGCCAGTTGTGCGTGCTGAAGCGGCCGCGCGCGCGACCGATGGCGCGAGCCGCCTCGACAATCTGCCCGGCGGGGATGCCGGTTTCGGCGGCGGCGAACTCGGGACTGAACGACGCGTAGAGCTCCTTCAACGCGACGATGAAATTCTCGAACGTCACGGCGAGATCGGACCGCTCCGCTTGGAGGTAGCCGCGCCAGTCCACCCACGCACGCACGAAGTCGCGATCGTACAGCTCTTCGTGCAGCAGCACGTTGACCATGGCCAGCAGCAGAGCGCCTTCCGTGCCGGAATACGCGGGCAGCCACATGTTGGCCTTCGCCGACGTGTTCGACAGCCGCGGATCGACGACGATGAGCGTGGCGCCGGCGGCCTGGCCTTCGATGATGCGCTGCGCATGCGGGTTGAAGTAGTGGCCCGTCTCGAGGTGCGACGAGAGGAGCAGGATCGTTTCGGCGTTCGCGTAGTCGGGCGACGGCCGGTCGTTGCCGCACCACAGGAAGTGACCGAGCCGCGCGGACGACGAGCACACGTTGGTGTGGCTGTTGTGCCCGTCGATGCCCCACGCCTGGAGGACGCGGTTCGCATAGCCGTCCTCGCCCGGGCGTCCGACGTGATACATGATTTCGTGCCGCCGGTTTTCGACGATCGCCCTGCGGATGCGTCCGGCGATGTCGTCGAGCGCCTCGTCCCACGAGACCCGTGTCCAGCCTCCGGCGCCGCGCTCGCCCTCGCGGCGGAGCGGATACAGGATGCGATCGGGATCGTCGAGCTGATTCGGCGTGACGACGCCCTTCGCGCACGTGCGGCCGCGGCTGCCGGGATGCAGCGGATTCCCTTCGATCTTGCGGACGGTCAGCCGCTCCTTGTCGACATACGCCAGAATCCCGCAGGCCGACTCGCAGTTGAAACAGACGCTCGGAATGATCCAGTAGTGGCGGCGATCCTTTTTCGGCCAGCTCGTCGACTCGTAGTCGACGTAGTCGTCCCACGTCGCGGGGTCGGGGTGTGTTCTGAAAACAGGCATTGCAGACTTCAGATTTCAGATTTCAGATTGATTTCGGATTTCATGTGCGCCGTCCGTGTGCTATGTGTCCTTCCAATCTGAAATCTGAATTCTAAACTCTGAAATGTGGACGTCATGAGAGCGGAACACTCTGCCCTGCTTCGACCCAGATGTACTCCCATGCGAAGCTGCCGGCGAGCGCAAGGAGGGCGCCAATGGCGGCCACGGCGAACGGCGCCCCCTGGATGACGGTCGTCAGCAATGCGAGCGGCAGCACGCCGCCGCCTGCGATGGCCCCGCCCCAGAACAAGCGCGCAAAGGGGCCACGACGGATCGCGGCGACGGCCAGTTCATGATGACGCGTTGCGCTCGGCGTGAGCACGTTCTCGAACAGGATGAACGCGAGGTGCACGGCGACGGCGGCGGCGAGCGCCGTCGCGAGCCAGCGGATCGAGTCGCTGCCGACGATCTGTGCGGCCACCAGGAGGAGGGCGCCGCCCTCGGCAATTGCCTGGGCGATCAGATCCACGGCAGCGTGCGGCCCCTGCCACAGGTCGCGCGCCAGACCCTGCGCGAAGAGGAACCCGGTGTAGCTCGTCGCGAGAATCGACGTGACGACGGCCGGCCAGACAAGGATCGAGAGCAGCGTGTCGATCTGCAGCCAGCCGCCGCCGATCCACAGCGCGGCGATCGCGCCGTGCGCCGTCAGGAAGTACGCGCCCCAGACGATCCAGGATCGCCAGTTGGGCCGGACGAGGATGTAATAGAAGCGTTCCGGGCGCTCGAGATCCGCCACCAGGATCACGGCTGTCACGGTGATGAAGAGCAGCGAAATCGCCGGTCCGGCGAGGCGCGTCAACGCCGAGCGGTCGCCGGCGAGCCACAACAGCGCTGTGAGCAGCATCGCCCCCGTGCCTATGCCTTTCGTCAGCAGGTACAGGGCCATGTCGAAGCCCCACGCCTGGACGTGCGGCACGTCGTAATCCACGCGCGGTTCGCCCGGCCGCGCGGCGTCGGGCGTGGGCGCGCCCACGGGCCGCAGGACGACCTGGCCTTCCTTGTAGATGAACGGCCGCACGGCGATCTCGGGTTGAATCGCACTCTCGTCCGCGCCGATGTAGAACACTTTCGGGATCGTGCCCTTTTCCGGTTTGCGCACGGTGACGGCGTCGCGCTGCGCGATGCGCGCGACCTCGCTTTCCGGATCGTCGAGATCCCCGAAAATGCGGCATTCGGTCGGGCAGACGCTCACGCAGGCCGGCAGCAGCTCGTTTTCAACGCGGTTCGCGCAGAAGTTGCACTTTTCGGCCGTGTGCGTGTTCTGGTCGATGAACAGCTGATCGTAGGGACACGCGACCATGCAGGCGCGACAGCCGATGCAGGCGTCGCCGTGCAGGTCGACGATCCCGTCGCGCCGCTTGAAGAGCGCGTTGGTCGGACAAATCCGCGCGCACGGCGCTTCGTCGCATTGGTTGCAGAGGACGGGAAAAAAGAAACGGCGGGTATCCGGGAACGTGCCCTTCTCGACGGTCTTCACCCAGCAGCGGTTCACGCCGATCGGGATCTGATGTTCGGCCTTGCAGGCGATTGTGCACGCGTGACAGCCGATGCATTTCCTGAGGTCGATAGCGAACCCGTAGTTGGGCATAGCGAACGGGGACTATAGCATGCGCGTTCGTCGACACAGAGAGGGCCAGAGGCACGGGGATGATTTGGCCACAGAGTCACGGAGTCACAGAGATTCTCTGATCGAGCAGACATCGCACGACCGACCGGCGCAGCCGGCCGGCGCGCCGCTTCGCGGCGTCGTGCGACGGGGTGTTTCACAAAACGAGGCGTTTGATCCCATCTTTCAGCAGACGCGAGTTGAAGTTGATCAGCAGCCCGACGAGCTTCTCAGTCAACCGAAGATAGGTGAGGAGCTGGGCTTCGAAGACCGGAATTGGTCGCTCGACGCTCTTGATCTCGACGATGACCAGATCTTCTACCACGAGGTCCACATGGTAGTCGCCGAGCAAGTGGCCCTTGTAACAAGCAGGGATGCATTTCTGACGCTCGTAGCGCAGGCCGATCTCGTCGAATTCGATGCACATGGCCGACTCGTAGAGACTTTCCAACAGGCCAGGCCCCAATACTCGATGGACCGCAATCGCGCAGCCGATGATGCGTGATGTCAGCGGATTGAGATCTGTAGCCTCGGTGTCTCGGTGACTCTGTGGCGTACTCATCTCTGTGTTCTCCGTGTCTCGGTGGCGAACGCCTCCAGCGCGCGCTCGCGGTCTTCGATCGGAATCAACGGAAAGGTGTCGAGAACGTGCGTGAACTCGGGAACAGTCAGCTGATAGAGCTCGGCGACGCGCACATTCAGGCGCGCAAAGACTTCCACGTCGTGCTTCCTGGCGAGCGCACGGGCGAGCGCTGCGATCTCTCGAAACGCGCCGGGCGCGGCGTCGGCTGTCGGGATGGGCAGGCGCTCGACCGTCGCCGTCGTGACGTGCGTCGTCACCCGCAGCCGGACGAAATAGTTGACGACCAGGCTGTTGAACAGACCACACAGAAAATGCTGCGCGCGAATGGCCAGCCGTGTGCGCAGACAGAACACGGTGTGCGTCGATACGCAGTCGGCAGGCAGGACGGCAGCGATGACCGTCAACCGGTTGGTCGCGCTCGCGACGTCGCGGTACGCCAGCCGCGGCCGGCGGTGCCGATCGTCGCGCAGCAGGCGATGCGCGTCGGGCGCGGCGATGCTGTGGCGGATGCCCTCCAGCGCGACGCGGAACGGTTCGAGGTGTTTGCCTTCGATGACCGGTAAATGGGCGCCGCCGCGCCGACGCGATCGCGAGCCGGCGAGTGGCGGCGCGGGGCGGAACGCATCGCGATCGTCGGTGGCGTTGAGCTCGCGGCCAAAGCGCGCCGACCATCCCGCGGTGCTGCCGAGCGGCGGAAACAGCGCGGCCGCCCGTTCGACAATCGCCAGGTCGGTGGCATCGCGCAGTCCCGGAATGGCGAGATCCGGACCCGACAGCCGCTCGAGCGCGGCCCGCGACAGCCTGACAGGAAACCAGCCCGCCGTGCGCGCGGACTCCTCGCCAAGCGACTCGAGCTCCGCCGGATCGTCGAGGCCAAGCCGGCAGGCGATCTGTTGAGTCGCTCGCCCACGCGAGGCGGTCAGGAGCAGAAACCGGACGCTGCGATGAATGGGAAACACGCCCCGGTGGTTGTCGATCCCGACGATGGCGTCGACATCGCAGCTCGTGAGCAGCATCCGTCGAAGCGCCGCGCTGCCCTGATCGGTTGCGAGCCCGGACGGCAGCACCAGACCGATTCGTCCGCCATTGCGAGTGAGCGTCGTCGCTCGTTCGACGAACAGCTGGTAGCGGTTCGCATGCCCATCCGACTGCGCGCTGTACACACCGGCATCCCGTGTAAACCGGATCAGGCGCGCCGCTTCGCTCCGGGCATGGGACCGCGCATCGGCGGATCCGGCATCCGCACGGATCATGTCCCACGGCGGGTTGCCAATCACGGCGTCGAAACCGGCGCGCGGCAGACGCTGGCCGTCCCGGTCGAAGAACACCTCTGGGTACTCGAGCTCCCAATGGAAGAACCGGCGTGCGACCGCCGCCGCATCCGCGACCTCGACGTACGGACGAGCGCTGTGGTTGGGGAGCGCGCCGCGGCCGCTCAGGATGAAATCCGAGAGTGCGCCGAATGCAGATGCTGCTGCGGCATCGTCGCCGGACACGAACCATGCCGCGCACCACACATTCGCCACGCGTTTCCACAGCGACATCGTCGATTCCGGGGACGTCATGGCGGCGAACATCCGTTCTTTCGTTCGGACCTGCTCGAGCGAGTCGTTGGGGATGGATTCGAGCGAAAAGCGAACGGGCAGTGCCTCGCGCAGTGCGGCGCCCACCGTGTCGTCGTGAAACAGCGGCAATTCACGCGCTGAACGCCCGCGCCGCCGCGGGTCCGGCGCGTGCCGGAGGTCCGCCAGCCATGCGCCGAGCAGGCTGTCGCCGGTCTGCAGGCGATGATCGAGAAAGCTCAGAGGCCGATCCGCCGCGAGCGTGACCAGCCAGAGCGACAGGCGCGCGAGCTGCACGGCCATGGGATTCAGGTCGACGCCGTACAGGCAGCGTTCCGCGATCGTGCGGCGAATCGCGGCACGTTCGCTCTCATCGACGTCGCCTGGATGGCGAGCGCCCTCTCTGACGAGTGCGCGCTCGTAGGCCTGAGCCAGATAGCGGCAGGCGGCAACCAGGAACGCGCCGCTGCCCATCGCGGGGTCCACGATCCGGAGCTGTAGAATCTGCTCCGACGGGACGCCCTCGACGAGCGGGCCGAGCGTGCGGCGCACGAGGTAGTGCGCAATTGGTTGCGGCGTGTAGAAGGTTCCGGTGGCCTTCCGGACGCCAGACCCGGGTTCGAGCGTGACGACGGCGTTCCGCGGTGCGCCGCGCGAGAGAGGCCGGCACGCGACGCGCGGCTCGTAATCGAGCAGCGTTTCGTAAACGGCGCCGAGCTGTTCGACGCCCAGATCGCGATAGGCAATCCGCTCTCGTCCGCCGCGGTGAGGCGTGGGTCTCGTCGACAACGCGAGCACAGCCCGCCGCGCCGCCTCGTCGTCGAGATCGCGCCGCTCGGCCAGCGGCGTCCGATTCGGTGAAAAGAGCCTGCCGTTGAACGGCGTCACGCGAAGATCGCCCGCGCGACATCCGGCGTGTGCGAGGCGCGCCATCGCCCGAAGAGCATCCCAGAGGCCGGGCGCGCGATCGACGCGCTCGGCGATCTCGCGCAGCGCTTCCACGCTGTAGCTCTCGCGATAGATCGGGTGCCACAACGGCACGAGCGCGCGCGCTTCGGCAAACAGCAGAAACAGAATTCGATAGACGATCGTCAGCGACTGCTCGAAGCTGTCGGCCGCGGCCGGACGGCGTGCGGAGCGGCCGCTGCCGACGAGTGCCGCGAACACGTCTCCCGACGCCGACACTACGCCGTCACGGAGCGACCGGCACACGCCAGAGGCATGTCGATCCGATGCGGCGACGAGCGCGTGAAGCGACGACGCGTCCGCGGAACTCGCCGTCAATGTTGCGGCGTGCGCGGTACGCCAGAGCGCCGCGAAGCCCGCCTCGTCGTCGAGGACGGAATCGAGATCGAATTCGACGAATCGGCGGGCGTACACGCGGTTGGCGTCGATCACACGCAGCCGGAGCCCGTCGAAGAGGACGCACCAGGACGCCGATCGCCGCATGGCCTGCGTGACGGCCGCACGCCAGAACGGATCCAGCCGCTCCGCCCACGGTGTGACGATGAGTGCCACGGAGCGGCCTTGACAGAGGAGCGTCGCTGCCATCGCGCGCTCGAGCAGTTCGATGTCGGACGGCGGCTCGAACCCCAGAATGGCGAAGACCGTTTCGGCGCCGGCTTCGAGAATCGTACGGACGGATGAGGCCGGACCGAACGCACACCGAACACGCCACGCTCTCAAGTCGGCCCGCGCGCGGGCGCGCGGCAACGACTCGCCGGACCCGTGCAACTGCGATTCGAGAAAGGCCGTCGAAATCAGATGGCCGTCGAAACCGGGGAGCATGATCAGGGGAGGAGAGCGAGCAGCAGTTCCGGGGGCCGGAATGTGAGGCGGCCGGCGTGCTCGGCGGCATGCATGCGTTCGACAATCTGATCCCCGCTGTCGGCGGCGATGACTGCCTGGATCTGTCGTGTCCGCTCTGCGCGGCGATCGAACAGTCCGGGCTGGAACATCGTGGCTCCGCCTTCCCTGCGGACCGCCAGCATCGCCCGTTCCCGGGACAGTCGCGCGGAGAGAAACGCATCGATGGTCCGGCGAGCTCGGTCGCGCCAGTCGAGGCTCGATGCCTCGATCGAGGGCACCAGACCATCGGCGAGCACGCGAACAACGTGTTTGGACTGCGCGGAGGACTTGTGCCTGCCAAGCCCGGTCAGACGGATTGCGACAAGCTGCGATTCCAGGACTCTGCCCGATTCATTCTCCAGGGCGAGTCGCCACAACATGAGCGCGTCGGACCCGAGCGCCGCGCGTAAGCGCCGCCGAAGGGCAGTTGCGATCCATGGCCCCTCTCCCTCCAGCCGGACGAGCAACGCTTCGTCGCCGTCTTTCGAGAGCGCTCGCGCGAATCGCAGTCGTTCCGCCTCCGCGACGGCGGCTGCACCAAGATCCGGCGTAACCAGGGAAACGGACTCCAACGTCGTGGGGGTTCCCGGTTGTTCCTTCGTCCGTCCCGTGATGACCAGTTGCGCGAGCGACCGCTCGTCGTCCAGCCCAATGGGATCCGGAGCGCCCAGCTCGATTTGTGCGCGCGTGATTCGGGATTTCAGGCGGTCGAGGATCGAGCCTTCACCTGTGTCGCGCGCCACGAGATGAAATGCGTGGACCGTGCGCCGCTGACCGATGCGGTCGACGCGTCCGATGCGCTGTTCCAGCCGCATCGGGTTCCATGGCAATTCGAGATTGATCACGAGTCGGCACGCCTGGTGAAGGTTCAGACCCTCTCCCGCTGCGTCGGTGGCGAGCAGGATCGCGCGGCTCCCGCGCGAGAACGCCCTGAGCGCGGCCGCGCGTTCGTCGCGGGCCAGACCACCATGAAGGACGAGCACTGGAAACCCGGCGAGTGCATGCTGCAGATGCACCAGCGTGTCCCGGTATTCGGTGAACACCACTGCCGATTCGCGCGCGCGACGGAGCAGTCGGACGAGCGCTGCCACCTTGCTCTCGTCGCAGGCGGCAACGGTGCACGCGTTCGCCAGCGCGGTCAGCAGACGCTGCTCGCGCTTCGAATCGCTCAGCGCGAGCTCGTCGGGCCAGGCTGGTGGTTCGTCGTCGCTCGTGAATTCGCCATACGGGTCGCCAAGCGGCAGCGCGATTTGGGCGGCATCGAAGGAGGAAGCCACATCCGACAGGTCAGCGATCCGCCGCTCGACCGACCGGAGCAGCGCCCAGGCACTCGAGAACGCGCGTTTGTGCAGCACAGACAGTGCGAGCCATGCGTTGCCGTGCTCGGCGCAGACCGCGGCGGTGTACCGGGCCAGCGCCGCGTGCATTCGGAGTTCGTGGTCGTTCGAACGCACGCGTAGCGTGTGCACACGCCGCTCCGCGCTGGGCCGCAGGTGGGCGCGGCTGCGGCGGAACACAAGGCCGTCGGCGTTCGTCGCGCCAAGGCCGCACAACGACGCGAATGTCTTCGGATCGCCACTGTGCGGAGTGGCAGTGAGCAGGAGCACGTACGAGGCACGCGACGCGATCCGCTGGACCGCGTCGTGCCGGTCGGAATCGCCGCCAACACCGTGCGCCTTGTCGACGATGACCAGATCCCACGGACACGAGGCGACGGCCGGCAGCACGTCGGCGCGCTTGACGTAATCGGTCGATGCGATCGCGATCGGCGCCGTCGACCACGGGTTCACGCCGATTGGGAGCGTCGTCGCGCGCCGCCGAAGCACGTGGCCGTCGACGCTCGCGGCGTCGATGTCGAACCGGGCCATCAGCTCCTCGGCCCACTGCCCCCGAAGGCCGGCCGGGGCGAGCACCAGCACGCGGTCGATCCAGCCGCGAGCGAGGAGCTCGGCGACGACGAGACCGGCCTGAATGGTTTTGCCGAGACCGACCTCGTCGGCGAGAAGGACGCGTACACCTAGTCCCCCGAGCACGGCCATCGCCGGCTCGAGTTGATAGGGCATGAGCTCGATGCGCGCGGCGCGCGCGGCCCGCAGTGAGCCTGGCGGGACGTCCGCGGCAATCAGGCCGCGACAGGCGCGACGCCATCGGCGTGCCCGAACGACCCGCGGCCTCCGCGCGCGATCGATCGGCTCGACGATGTCGAAGGGCTCCAGGATGCGCCGCTCGACTCCGACATGTGGAGGGGCGAGACCCGTGAGGGTGATGACGCGGCATGTCTCGAGCGCACGAACGTCCGCGACGCGCCACCGCGCACCACGGACGCGGACGTCGCATCCAGGCCGGATGCCGGCATCGCAGTGCGCCTCGGGCTTCGATGGGTCGCTGCAGCCGCCGGGAACGCGTTCAGCGGGACGTTCTGGATCTGATGGCGAAATCTGCATCGCGCCTCGGCCGGTCGCGGCGCAGAATCTGCCGCGCGAGCGAAGCGCGCGGTTGTGGAATCAGCGACTTACGCGGGGCGACGCGGCCGAAGAACTATCGGCGGGCAAGGCCGGTGCCACGTCGGTGATTTCATCGAGCTTTGCGAGCAACGCCGCGAAGCCGCATTGACTGGGATCGAAAAACCCCCACTCGTCCTGGGCGGGCTTGGCCTTTGGTGATCGTTTCGGTTTCGATGCGACGCGCACCGACGGTGCCACGGCCACAGGCCGGCGGACTTCGGCGCACGTCCCTTCCATGCGCGGCCACTGCGGACGATTGCCGATCGGTATCGGTGTCCACGTTTCGACGCGAGCTTTCTTGGGCGACCGAGTCTTGGGTTTCCGTTCCGAGGCGGTCACGTGTTCGATGGCCGCGCTCAGCTCCTGGACCACATCGTCGTCGAGCAAGGACGACAGGTCGAGTTCGATGGCGCGTTGCGCCTGATCGTCCAGGCCGATGAAGCGCGGCTGCGACGTATCGGCGACGGGGGCGACGGGCGCGACGGGCGCGAGGGGTGTGTCGAAGAACGTCTCGATCGCCGGGTCGATGTTGTCCGGCGCATCGTCCCAGTTTTCAGCGGCGGACGTCTTCTCGACGGCCTTCTCAGCGGCGGGCGTCTTCTCCGGGACGAACGTCGCAACCTTCCCGGTGGCCAACGTCGCAACCGGCGCGGTGTCCTGCGGAATGACCTGGGCAAGCGGTTCCGCGACGACGACGTGCGCGCGTTCTGCTGTGGCACGCGTCAGATACTCCGCGCACTGCTCCGCGAAGACGGCCGGATCGCAGCCATCGGGTGCCGCATCGCTCTGCCCGCGGTCCCCGAGCAGCACCGAGAACATGCCGCGGCCCCCACCCGATCGCGGCTGCGGGCTGGCGAGGACGGGAATCGTCAGCGTCTGAACGTGAGCGGCTGCGTTATCGAGCGTCCGGAGGCGTTCGCCCAATGCCGCTTCATCCTTCGGCGAGAGCAGCGCGGACGTCAGGATCAGATCGGGGACGCGGTCGCCGAGCTTGGCCAGCGCATGCTCCGCGGTGTCGGCAAGCACGAGCTCGGCGTGGAGTTGGCCGCGGACCATGGTGTTCAACTGGTTGGCCTGGCGCCGATCGGGCTCGATTGCAAGAATCAGGGGCATGTCTTTACTCGCTACGTCCGCAACATGAAGATGACGAGCGCGCCGGCAGCGCCTACGAAGATCACCATCGGCGCATGCTCGATGCTTTGATCGCGGACCGCTTCGTACATGACCGACGCCAGGTCGCGCGCGCGCGTCCCGGCCCCCGTCAGCTCCTCCTGTGCGCGGCCGCCCGCCATCCGCAGCGACACCTGGTCGCGCACTCGTTCATCGACTGACACGAGCACACCCAGCAGCATCGTCAACCCAGCGATCGATATGAGCGCGTCGCCGAACGGGCGTCGAATCCGAACCATAGAACCCCCACGGACAGACGAATACGGTCCGTATCGCAATTGCCGTTCCATGCCGCAACATCCGTCACCGGCACGCGATCGTGCGGTTTCCGAGGGTTTCTGCACGATCTCTCCGGGCGGCGGGAATCGTGTGCCGTTTCGCCACCGGCCCAGCCGCACGAAATTGTCTGCCGGCGTTACGAATGTGCGGCCTTGCCGTGGATGCGGGCCGTCCCTGGTGCGCACCGTTTCCAGTTCGCGCCGTCGCCGCTAAGCCCTCGGAGGCGCTAGGTGTTACGGCCGCATCGGGAGGTCCCGCAGCACGCCGTGGCACAGCCGTTGCCCCTTCACCACTCCGTCGCGCGGTCAAGCATCAACGCGTGATCGCATTTCGCACACACAAGTCGTTTGCGCGTCGGAAGGACGCGCGGGAGGATGTCATGGATTTGATGAATCGTATGCGCGCGTTCGTTCGCGACGACTCAGGGCAGGACCTGCTGGAGTACGCGTTGCTCGTCGGCCTCATCGCGCTCGTCGCGGTGCTCGCGGTCACCGCTGCCGGCGTCAGCATCAACGGCATTTTCACGGCCATCGCGGCTTCGCTCGCGAACGTCGCGTAATCGACTCGCGGGGCCGGGCTACGCCACACGCCCGGCCCCGCACGTCTTTCAGGAGATTCAATCGGTGATGAGCTCCAGTCCCGTCGTCATTTGTGCCGTAGCCGGCGCTGGCGGATCGGGTGCGGTCGTGGACCTCTTCACCCGTCGCGTGCCGAATCCCTTGACGTTCGGGATCGCCTCGCTCGGTTTGCTGCTCGCCGCGACGGAGACGACAAGCGTTGGACTGGCCGGCGCGCTCGGCGGCCTCGCCATCGGGCTGCTTCTGATGCTGCCCGGCCACGTCATCGGCGCCACTGGCGCCGGCGACGTCAAGTTTCTCGGCGCCCTCGGCACGCTGCTGGGGCCGGGGCGCACCGGCGTCGCGTTCATTTACATGGCGCTCGTGGGCGGTTTTCTCGCGGCTGCCGTGGCATGGCGGCGAAAGCGTTTGGCCACGACTCTCGATCGGACGGCCGCCATCCTCCGGACCGGCGGCGCCGCGGCCGCCACAATCGAGCGGCCCTCGGAAAACAACCGATTCGCGTACGCGCCGGCCATCGCGCTTGGCGCGCTCGCCGCTGCCCTGGGGGTATGACCATGAAACGTTTCACGAGCGCGCGCGGCACGGCTCTTCTCGAAGTGGCGTTGACGCTGCCTCTGATCCTGCTCGTGTCGGTCAGCATCTTCGAGTTCGGCCGCGCGTATCAGACCATGCAGGTGCTCACGAACGCTGCGCGCGAAGGCGCGCGCGTCGCCGTGTTGCCGAGTCAGCCGCAGGGCGCGGTAGAAGCGCGCGTGAACGATTACCTCGTGGCCGGCCAAGTGCCGAACGCCAACACCGCGACCGTGGTCGTGACTGCCACGCAGGTGTCGATCGGCACCGGCACGACGTCGGGGTCGAAGGTCACCGTGAGCTATCCATTCTCATTCATGGTGTTTCAGCCGGTGGCGAAGCTCGTCGTCAAGAACTCGACACTCGGCGGGGGCTTCACGATGTCGGCGACCGCCGAAATGCGAAACGAGCAGTGAAAGAGCGGAAGGCTAGCACCTAGCACCTAGGAACTAGGGATCAGTCCAAGGATCAACTTATGGCTCGCATGCGGGTTTTCATCGTGCTCGTGCTCGCGGTCACCGTCGGTGGGGTGTTCGCGTTCGCGACCTACAACTACGTCCAGAAGGCGCCCGGCAAGACCGTCCCCATGCCGACGAAGCCCGTGGTCGTCGCCGCGGCCGACCTGGACATCGGCGCGGAGCTCGGACGCGACGACATCAAGGTCATCGACTGGCCCGCCACCTCCGTTCCGGAGGCGGCGATCGGCAATCCGGACGATGTGATCGGACGCGGCCTGATCACGTCGGTCATCCAGAATGAGCCGATTCTCCCGATGAAGCTCGCGTCGAAGGAGGCGGGCTCCGGCCTGCCGCCCGCGATTCCGCCCGGCCTGCGCGCCGTCTCGGTGCGGGTCAACGAAGTCATCGGCGTCGCCGGCTACGTGCTGCCGGGCACGCACGTGGACGTCGTCGCCACCGTGAGCCCGGACCACAAGCAGGGCGACATGACGTCCAAGGTCATTCTCAACAACGTGCTGGTGCTCGCAGCGGGCACCAAGATCGATCGCGACACGGACAAGAACAAGCCGATGCCGGTGAGCGTCGTCACGCTGCTGGTCGATCCTGAAGAAGCCGAGCGGCTGACGCTGGCCGCGAGCGAAGGCAAGATTCAGCTCGCGCTCCGCAATCCGCTCGATCTCGCAACGCCGTCGACGCGCGGCATCCGTCCGGCGGCGCTGCTCGGCGCGGCGCCCATCGTGCACCCCCGGCCGCGCGTCGTGCAATCCGCGAAAGTTGAATCTGTGCCGGCGCCAGAACCGGCAACCGTTGAAATCATCCGAGGCGACAAGCGCGCGCGCGAAATCGTGCGCCAGGAGCACTGATCATGGGCGTGGTAACGCGCGTAAGACAGGCAGGCCGTGTGGGGCAGGTGGATCGAGTACGTCAGGCGCGCCGGCTGGGCGGCCTGCTGATCCTGCTGATCGCGGTGTTTGGCAGCTCGGTCGTCTACGCGGCCGACGGCGAGAACGTCAAGCTGATGGTCGGCCGCTCGACGGTCCTCGACACTGGCGCGCCCATCGCGCGCGTGTCGCTGACCAGCGCGGACGTCGCCGACGCGCTCGTCACCTCGTCGAACGAGCTCCTGATCAACGGCAAGATGCCGGGCACGATCTCGATGTTCGTCTGGGACCGCACGGGCGCGATACGCCGCTACGAAGTGGTCGTCCAGCGCGATCTCGCGCGGCTGTCCGACCAGCTCCAGCAGCTGTTTCCGGGCGAGTCGATCACCGCGCAGAGCAACGGCAAGGCGATCGTGCTCTCCGGCACCGTCACGAGCAAGGAAGTGATCGAGCGGGCGATGAGCGTGTCCGCCGGTTACGTCGAGAAGAAAGAGGACGTCGTCTCGCTGCTGCAAATCCAGCCGGGCGCGAGCAATCAGGTCCTCCTCAAGGTCCGATTCGCCGAGGTGAGCCGCAGCGCGCTGACGCAGCTGGGATCCTCGTTCGCGCTGAACGGCTACAAGGACGGCCGCTGGTTCGGCCGCAGCTCGACCGAGCAGTTCGCCGCGCCGGAATGGGACAAGGACGGCAAGTTCGTCTTCAGCGATTTCCTGAACCTGTTTCTCTACGACTCGAAGAACGGCATCGCGGGACTGGTGAAGGCGCTGCAGGATAGAGGCCTCTTCCAGAGCCTCGCCGAGCCGAACCTCGTCGCGGAGAGCGGCAAGGAAGCGAGCTTCCTCGCCGGCGGCGAGATTCCGATTCCGATTGCGACGCCGTCGGGTGGCAGCATTGCCGTCACCGTGGTGTTCAAGGAGTTCGGCATCCGGCTGAATTTCACGCCGGTCGTGAGCGGCAACCGCATTCATTTGAAGGTTCGGCCCGAGGTCAGCACGCTCGACTTCAACAACGCCGTCGTCCTCTCGGGCTTCCGGATTCCCGCACTGAGCACACGGCGCACGGAAACCGAGCTCGAACTGGAAAACGGTCAGACGTTCGCCATCGCCGGCCTGATGAACAACACGATGACGTCGTCGCTGCAGAAGATTCCTGGGATCGGCGACATCCCGATCCTCGGCCTGCTGTTCCGGAGCAAGGCGGCGCAGAAGAATCAGACCGAGCTGGTCGTCATGATCACGCCGGAGATTCTGCCGAACAACTCGCGGGGAGTGACGCCGAATCTGCCGCGCCTCGCCGAGCCGTACATGCCGCCGATGCCGCCGAAGAAGACGTTCGAACCGCCGCCGGCGCCGTTCCAGGGTCCGGCTCGCGGCGCGGCGAACGACGCCGCAGCGGCCGCCGCCACGGTGTCGGCGCTGACGCCGTCCGGTCCGACCGTGGTCCAGGCACCGCCCGCGGCGACACGCACGGCCGAAACGCCGGCCTCGCAGGTGAGCCGTCCGTTCTCCGACGACGAGCGCCAGATGCTCGAGCGCGCGCATGCGGCGGAAGCGGCGAAGGCGGAAGCGGCGAAAGCCGAGCCGAAGCCGAAGGCCGCCGACAGCAAGCAGCAGGCGAAGCACTCCGAAGAGGCACGCCGCAAGGCGGAAGAGCAGCGGAAGGAAGAAGAAAAGCGGGCTCGCGAGCAGGCCAAGCACGACGCGGCCGCGGCAAAACGCCAGGCCGAAATCGACAAGGCTGCGAACGAGGCGGCTGCGAAGCGCGCGGTGGAGCAGGCGAAGAAGCAGGCGGAAATCGACAAGCGCCAGCAGAAGTCGATTGAAGAGGCCCAGTCACGGCTCAAGGCGGCGGAAGCCGCGTACCAGGCGGAAGTTGCCAAGAAGAGCACCAGACAGTAATAGAGGTTGCCATGCAAAACCGCATTCATCATCTGTGTCGCGATGAGCAAGGCATGTCGTTCGTCTTCGTCGGCATCGGCTTCACTGCGTTCCTCGCTGCGACGACGCTGGCGATTGACGTCGGGATGTTCATGAACGCGCGGACGCAGGCGCAGAATTCCGCGGACGCGGGTGCGCTCGCGGGCGCCACGGCGCTCGTGTTCAACAGCTACAGCAATCGGGCGAGCAGCGGTCCGGCCGTACAGGGCGCGATCAGCGCCGCGACGGCCAACAAGGTCATCGGAACCGCTCCCACCGTTCTACCCGCCGACGTGACGTTTCCACTCGGTCCGACCGGCGTCGACAACCGCGTACAGGTGTTCGTCCACCGGAGCGGCCCGAACGCGGTGCCCACCCTGATGGGCGCGCTGTTCGGCGTGTCGAGCGTGGACATCAACGCGGTCGCGACCGCCGAGGCGTCTCCGGCCAATGCGATGACGTGCGTGAAGCCGTTCATGATTCCCGACAAGTGGGCCGAGCACACGAACCCGCCCTGGGACACCGGCGACACGTTCGAGGCGTACGACAACAAGGGCAACCCGCTGCCGAACGCCGACGTGTTTGTCGGTGCCAACGACCCGGTGAACTACACCGGTTACACGACCGCCAGAGACGCGGGCACGGTGCTCACGCTGAGGGCGGGCACCGGCAGCAACATCAACCCGAGCTTCTATTTCTCCTGGAAAATGCCCGACGACATCGGCGGCAACTTCTATCGCGAAAACATCGCCATGTGCAACCAGAGCATGATGCATTCGGGCCAGAAGATCATTCAGGAACCTGGCGACAAGAGCGGTCCGACGATTCAGGGCATCGAGGATCTGATCGCGAAGGATCCGAACGCCCACTGGGACACCGGCTGCAACTGCGTCAAGGGCAGCGCGTTTCCCATCAGCCCGCGCGTGTTTCCGATTCCGCTGTACAACCCGCAGTACTACGCGGACGGAAAGAAGAACGGCCGCGTCGCCGATTTCGAGATCACCAACTTCCTCGGGTTCTTCGCGGAACCGCCGCAAGGCAACTCGATTCCCGGCCGCATCACGCAGATCATCGGGATCGTCGACCCGAACGCCGCGCCGGCGCCGGCGGCCTCGTTCCCTATGAGCATCCGGTTGGTTCAATAGCCATGGCGCAACTCGTTGCACTCATCGTCACGGAAGACGACGAATTCAGAAAGCATGTCGGACGATTGCTGCGTTCCGGGGCGATTCCGGTCAGCGTGGTCGACGAGCGCGTGGCGCGCGACACGACCGCGCCCGACGTGGTGATCGTCGACACGCGCGGCGACGCGACGTCCACGATGTCGAACATCGAACGGGTGCGAGGCGCCTCGCCCGGCGCGGGCATCTTCGCCGTGGCGCTGGTCGCCGAGCCGGACGTGATCCTTCACTCGATGCGCGCCGGCGCGAACGAGTTCTTCACCTGGCCTCCGGCGGAAGAGGCCTTCCACAGCGCGGTCCGCCGCACGGCCGGCCGCCGCGAAACGGCACAAGGCGCGCGGCCGCCCGCGACGACGCTGGTGTTCTTCGGCGCGAAAGGCGGCGCCGGCACGACGACGCTGGCCGTGAATTGCGGCGTCGAGATCGCGCGCTTGAGCAAACGATCGACGGTGATCGTCGATCTCAAGCCTGGCCTCGGCGAAGTCGGCCTGTTTCTCGGCGTCCGGCCGCGCTACACCCTCCTCGACGCGATCGACAACCTGCACCGGCTCGACCGGGAGTTCCTGCGCGAGCTGGTGGTCAAGCACAAGTCGGGCCTGGAGATTCTCGCGGGATCGGATCAGTTCGACCGGCCGGGCGCTGCAGACGGCGGAGGAATCGAAGAGCTGCTCCGGCTCCTGACGCGCCAGTACGACTACATCATCGTCGACGCCGGCAGCCAGATTAATTCCTGCACCGTGTCGGCGCTGTACAGCGCCGACCAGCTGTTTCTCGTGGCAAATCCCGACGTGCCGTCTGTCCGCAACGCGCAGCGGCTGCTCGATCGCGTCCGGCAGCTGGGCGCGTGCGGGGAACGCGTGCGCGTGCTCTTGAACCGCGCGGCCGAACCGTTCCCGATTCCGCCGAAGCAGATCGAGGGCGCGCTGGGCCATCCCATTCACCACACGTTCCCGAGCGACTACAAGACGGTGTCCACGGCCTTGAACTCGGGTGTGCCGCTCGCGCTGACCGGCAATACCGACCTGGCGGCGCAGTTCGACAGCTTCACGCGTCGCATTCTCGATCCAACCGCCGGGGCCACAGGCTCGGCATCGAACAAGCGCGGGCTGCTCGGCCTCGAGCGGATCGCTTCCCTCTGGTAAGGGTCCATGAACGCCGTTGCCACCATCCCTCAGACCATCGCCTCTGCCGCCGCTCGAACCCAGGCACCGCCGCGGCAGCAGTATCTGGATCTCAAAGCGAGCGTCCACCGCAAGCTCCTGAATCGCCTCAACCTCGAGGCGCTGGCGCAGGCGGACCGCGCGCGTGCGGAGAGCGAGATCCGCACACTGCTGCACGAGCTGCTGTCGGAGGAAGGAACACCGCTCAGCCTCGGCGAGCGCGACACGCTCTTCGCCGAGATTGTGGACGACGTGTTCGGCCTTGGACCGCTCGAACCGCTGCTGCGCGATCCGAGCATCAGCGACATTCTGGTCAACACGTACAAGCATGTCTTCGTCGAGCGCGGCGGCATGCTCGAGCACGTGGCGGCGACCTTCCAGGACGATCGCCATCTGATGCGGGTGATCGACCGCATCGTGAGCGCGGTCGGCCGTCGCGTCGACGACAGCTCGCCGATGGTCGACGCCCGGCTGCCGGACGGCTCGCGTGTCAACGCGATCATTCCGCCGCTGGCCGTGGACGGCCCGCTGCTCTCGATCCGGCGCTTTCCGGCCGAGCGGCTCAAGGCCGACGACCTGGTCACGCTGCGGGCACTCACGCGCCCGATGCTCGACTTCCTCTCGCACTGCGTCCGCGCGCGGCTGAACTGCCTGATCAGCGGCGGCACCGGCGCCGGCAAGACGACGCTGCTCAACGTGCTGTCGGGATTCATCTCGGAGCGCGAGCGGATCGTGACGATCGAGGACGCCGCGGAATTGCAGCTCCACCAGGAGCACGTGGCGCGGCTCGAAACGCGCCCGCCGAACGTCGAAGGCAAGGGCGCCATCCGTCAGCGTCAGCTCGTGATCAACGCCCTGCGCATGCGTCCCGATCGCATCGTCGTCGGCGAGGTGCGCGGCGAAGAGGCGCTCGACATGCTGCAGGCGATGAACACCGGCCATGACGGATCGCTGACGACCGTTCACGCGAACACGCCGCGCGACGCGCTGAGCCGCATCGAGACGATGATCGCGATGGGCGCCACGAACCTGCCGGAGCGGGCGATGCGTCAGCAGATCGCGTCGGCGATTCAGCTGGTCGTGCAGCAGACGCGACTGAGCGATGGATCCAGGAAGGTGACGACCGTCTCGGAGATCACCGGCATGGAAGGCGACGTGATCACCATGCAGGAGATCTTCGTGTTCGAGAAGATGGGCGTCACGCAGGACGGCAAGGTCATCGGGCGCTTCCGCGCGACCGGCGTGAGGCCGAAGATGTGCGAGCGGCTGAAGGCATCGGGCATTCACCTGCCCGGCGACATGTTCGAAGGCGTCACGGAGGTCCGCTGATGAACATCGCCGTTCTCGCGTTCATCGTCATGGCCGGCACGATTGCAGGAGGCTTCGCCGCCGTCACCTACCTGCCCGGCATGCTCGCGTCGCGCCGGCTGGATCGGCGGTTGCGCGACGTGGCGCTGCCCGTCGGCGAGGAGCCCGCTGCCGAATCCCAATCGGATGAGACTGTCGTCAAGCGCAAGAAAGAAGGACCGTTCCCGATCATCGACCGGCTCGTCGCGGGCACCAAGCTCACGCGCATCATCGAACAGTCGGGAGTGAAAACGACCGGCAGTGCGATTATCGCCGTCAGCATCGGCATCGCGGTGCTTCTGGCGGCCCTCACCGCGATGGTCGCGCGTCAGGCATTTGCGCCGCTCGTCGCCGCCCCGGTTGGCCTGCTGCTGCCGACGCTGTGGCTGAGGCGCCGGCGCACGGTCAGGCTCAAGCGATTCGAGGAACAGTTTCCGGAGGCGCTCGATCTGCTGTCGCGGGCGATTCGCGCCGGCCATGCGTTCCAGACGGCGATGGGGATGGTGGCCGAGGAGCTGCCGGCGCCGGTGGGTCCGGAGTTCAGAAAGACCTTCGACCAGCAGAACTTTGGCTTGCCGCTGCGCGAGGCGTTGAACGAGCTGTCGGACCGTGTCGCGATTCTCGACGTGCGGTTCTTCGTGACCGCCGTCCTGATTCAGCGCGACACCGGCGGCAACCTCTCCGAGATTCTCGACAACCTGGCGCATGTCGTGCGCGAGCGATTCAAGATTCAGCGTCAGGTGCGCGTGCACACGGCGCACGGCCGCTTCACCGGGTACGTCCTGCTGGCGCTGCCCGCGGCGCTCGGCGTCGCGCTCACGTTCATCAACGGCGACCTCATGCGCCTCCTGTTCGAGGAGCGCATGGGCCAGATGCTGCTGACCGGTGCAATCGTCCTGCAAACGGTCGGGTACTTCTGGATTCGCCAGGTGATCAAGATCGAGGTATAACCCGTGACCCTGCTGCTTCCGCTGCTCGCGTTTCTCTTCGTCTCGCTGTTGATCGCCGGCGCGGCGCTCGCGTTCGCGCCGGGCCAGGTGGGCACCATCGAGCGCCGGCTTGGCGAGATCGCCGGTGCGCCGGCGAGGCCGGCCGACGCCGATCCCGACCACGAGAGCCGGATGGTGCGAACGCTCAAACGCCTGGGCAACGCCGTGCCGAAGTCGCCGTCGGAAATGGGCAAGCTGCGGCAGCGCCTCGTCACGGCCGGCTACCGCTCGACGGAAGCGGTCATCATCTTCTTCGGCGTCCGTCTGGGATTCGCGCTGATCTGCTTTGCGTTGTTCGCCATGCCGATCGTGTTTCGGCCGACCCTGCTCGGGGCGCTGACCGCGTGCTTTTTCGGCTATCTGATGCCCGGCCTCGTCCTCGCCCGCATGGCGAAGCGCCGCCAGCATCGCATCCGCCTGGGCCTGCCCGACGTCCTCGATCTACTCGTCGTCAGCGTCGAGGCGGGACTGGGACTCGATCAGGCTATCCAGCGCGTCGGCGAGGAGCTGGCCTTCGCGCACAAGGACCTCTCCGACGAGCTGCGCCTCATCAACCTCGAGCTCCGCGCCGGAAAGGCGCGCTCCGAAGCGCTGCACAACCTCGGCGAACGCACGGGCGTCGACGAAGTGATCTCCCTGGTGGCGATGCTGGCGCAGACCGACAAGTTCGGCACGAGCGTCGCGCAGTCGTTGCGCGTGCATTCCGAAACCACGCGGACCAAGCGCCGGCAGCGCGCTGAGGAGGCGGCGGCGAAGACCGGCGTGAAGATGGTGTTCCCGCTCGTCTTCTGCATCTTTCCGGCGATCTGGGTGGTGACGATCGGTCCGGCGGCGATCAAGTTCGTCCAGATCCTCTTTCCCATGGCGCAGAAATGAGCGCAACTGCTGCCGTCCTCGACATGCACCTGGCGGCGTCCGCGCCCGCATTGCCGCGGACGCTCGACGACACGGGACTCTCCGCCGAGTTCATCGAGCATCTGCTGATCAAGACGCTGTATGGCGGCGAAGCGACCGGTCACGCGCTCGCCGACAAGATGCGGCTGCCGTTCGGCATTCTCGAGCCGCTCGTCGAGCGCCTGCGCCACGAACAGCAGATTGAAGTGCGGGGCGCGTCCGGATCGGGATCGGCCGCGTACCGCTACGCCCTGACGGACCTGGGGCGCGATCGCGCGAGGCAGTATCTCGACGTCAATCACTACATCGGGCCGGCGCCCGTGCCGCTCGAGCAGTACGTCGCCGAGATGCGCGCGCTCGCGGGCATGCGCGGCTACATCGAGCACGAACGCCTGCAGCGCGGCTTCTCGCATCTCGTCGTCAACGACGGCGTCCTGGAGCAGCTCGGTCCGGCCATCAATGCCGGGAAGGCGGTGTTTCTGTACGGCTCGCCCGGGAACGGCAAGACCGTCATCGCCGAAGGCATGGGCCGCGCGCTCGGCGGCGAGATGTACATGCCGCACGCGCTTTCCGTCGACGGTCAGATCATCACGATGTTCGATCCGATCAACCACCATTCGGTCGAGGCCGACGCCGCCACGTCGAGCGTGATCGCCGCGGCGCCGCGGGATCGGCGGTGGGTCTGCATCCGGCGTCCGGTGGTGATGGTGGGCGGTGAACTGACGCTCGACATGCTCGATCTCACGTTCAACCCGATCGCGAAGTTCTACGAGGCGCCGCTGCAGCTCAAGGCGAACGGCGGGGTGTTCCTCGTCGACGACTTCGGCCGGCAGCGCATCAGCCCGCAGGACCTGTTGAACCGGTGGATCGTGCCGCTTGAAAGCCGCGTCGATTACCTCACGCTGCACACCGGCAAGAAGTTTCAGATCCCGTTCGACGTGCTCATCGTCTTTGCGACCAACCTGAATCCGAAATCGCTCGCCGATGAAGCGTTTCTACGGCGAATTCCGTACAAGATTCCCATCGGGGATCCGTCGCTCGACGAGTTTGCCAGGATCTTCGAGCTGAACTGCCTCCGCCGGCAGCTCAAGTTCCACCAGGTGATGGTGGCGTACCTCCACCGGCGCCATTACGGGCCGGCGAACCGCCCGCTCCGGGCGTGTCATCCGCGCGACCTCCTCGATCAGGTGACGGCGCTCTGCCGGTATCGCGGCATTCAGCCGACGATTACGCGCGAGCTGCTCGACCGGGCGTGCGCGTCGTACTTCGTCGACGAGCCCGAGGTGAACCATGTTCCCTAGTGTCGCGCAACTGCCGTCGAGAGGTTTCGAAGCGGCGTTCAGGGCGGCTTCGACGCGCGACAAATGGTTGGCCTCGGACGTGGTTCGCGATCTCGCGGCCCGCACGTTCGTGGGCGCGCTGTTCGCGCTGTTCTCGGTGAATGTGCTCGGCGATTTTCTGCGCACCGGCCACGTGACCGGTCTGCTGCTTCTCGCGAGCGAATCGCTCGTCGTCGTGCTGACGATAGTGCGGCGCCGGACGAACATCGTCGACCGTTCGGTGGCCGCCGCCGTGATGACGACGCTGTCGCTGGCAGGGCCGCCGTTGGTCCGATCGGGGAACGTCACGGCGCTCGTGCCGGATGCGTATACGGCACTGATCTCGGCAGTCGGTCTGCTGGTTGTGATCGCCGGCAAGGTCGCCTTGGGCCGCAGCTTCGGGATTGCGCCGGCCAACCGCGGCATCGTGGCGCGCGGTCCCTACAACCTGGTCCGCCACCCGATTTACACCGGCTATATCGTGACGCACCTCGCGTTCCTGGTGGCCCATCCCAGCCCCTGGAATGCAGCGGTCCTGGTCGTCGCGGACACGGCCCTGATCTTTCGCGCGCTCATCGAGGAGCGTGTGCTCGGCGCCGACGTGCGGTACCAGGAGTACTGCCGCCGTGTTGGCTGGCATCTCGTCCCGGGTGTGTTCTAACACGCAGCTTTCGGCTTTCAGCCTTCAGCTGTCCGCCGGAACAGTGCACTTGACACCTGGAAAATGGTGACGCGACTCGCGGCGCTGCTGACGGCCAGACGGTTGACGTTGTGGGGCGCAGGCCTCCTCGGCCTCAGCGGCTTCATCTATGTCCACACGATGATGGTGCCCGGCCTGGTCGATCGCGCCGGCCGCTTCAAGGGCACCGACTACATTCAGTTCTACGTCATGGGATCGCTGGCGCTCGAAGGGCGCACGGATGCTCTGTACGATCCGGACGCGCATCTCGCCGAGGGCAGGCGCCGGATTCATCCGAATCTGCAGTACTACGCAGCCCACCCGAACTACGGACCGCAGGTCGCACTCGCGTTCGCGCCGCTCGCCGTGCTGCCGTTCGGGGCATCCCTCACCATCTTTCTCGCGCTGACGGCGCTCTGCTACGGGTTCAGCGTCTGGCTCGTGTGGCGTGAGTGTGACGCGCTCGGGCGTCACGGCCGGCTGATCGCGGTCCTGGCCGCGGCATCGCCTCTGTTCTGGAACGTCGTGCGGTACGGGCAGGCCAGCGCATTCTCTCTGTTGGCCTGGTCGGTCGCTCTCGTGGCACTCAAGCGACACCGTCCCTTCCTGGCCGGCCTCGCGATTGGCTGCCTCGCCTACAAGCCTCAGCTCGGCATCGTGCTCGGCGTGGTGCTGGTGGCCACGCGACAGTGGCGCGTCGTAGGCGGAGCGATGACGACGGCAGTGGGTCAGCTGTTCGTCGCCTGGCTCGCGGCGGGGTCTGCGGCAATGACGCGGTACGTCGCGGAGCTGTGGACGTTGACGTTGAATCCGCGGCTCGTCGAGCTCTACCCGTCGGAAATCCATTCAGTGCGCGGCTTCGTCCAGCTCCTCGTTCCTGCGCCGTCGCTCGTCACCATCTGCTCGCTGGCGGCGCTCCTGGCGGTGCTGGTTCTGGCGATTCGGAGCTGGTCCACCTCCGCACCGGTCGGATTGCGGTGGGGGCAGCTGGTCTTGTTCAGCGTCCTCGCGTCGCCTCATTTCGTATCGTACGACCTTCTGCTGCTCACCATTGTGCTGCTGGTATTCGCCGATTGGGCGGCACGACACCCTGATCACGAGCTGCGCCCGGCGATCTGTCTGATGCTCGTGCTGGTGTACTTCGCGCCGTTCAGCGGCATGATCATCGCGCGTTTGACTCAGGTGCAGATCTCGGTCGTCGTGATGGCGCTCCTTGCGTGGTGCATGCGTTCGGTTTGCGCACATCCGACAGTCGACAGTCGACGGTTAACAGTCGACAGCCATCGGTCGAGAACTCGTCCGTCGACAGATCGCGGACTGTCGCCCGTCAACTGTTGATCCCACGAGCCGGCTAAGGGCCCGTCCGGGAATAACTGCGCCATTCTGGCCGCCGATGCATCCCGGCTGGCTGCGTTGCTCGTCGCTTACATAGTCCCGCTATGCTCGCTCCTCGCGCCTTGCCAGCCGGGCGCCTCGACGCCCGGAATAACGCGCCCAGATGGGACGCCGTGTCATCCCAGAACTCGGCGACGCGCGGATGCCGGTCCAGCGCGGCCTGCACGATGCCTCGCTGCACGCCGCGCCCGCGGCCGTGCACGACACGCACCTCGCATAGTCCGGCCGCCGCCGCCGCTTCGATGTACTCGGCAACCACTGAGGGGATGTCGTGCGGCGAGAACGCGTGGAGATCGAGCTCGCGCTCGATGGGAATTCGGACCGGTTTCACTTTGTGCCGTTGTATTCCGCGGTCACCACCGTCTTGATTCCCCCGCGGACGGAGAAGTCTCCCACGACCGTCATGCGTCGCGGCTGGATGGCGGCGACCAGGTCGTCGAGGATTTGGTTCGTGACGGCCTCGTAGAAGATGCCGCGGTTGCGGAATTCGATCATGTAGTACTTCAGCGACTTCAGCTCGATGCAGCACGCATCGGGCACGTACGTGATGCGGATCTCCCCGAAGTCGGGCAATCCGGTCTTCGGACACACGGATGTGAACTCGGGACACTGGATCGCGATTTCAAAATCGCGCTCTGGACGCGGGTTGGGGAACGTTTCGATCGTCGAGCTTGACATACGCGAAAATTCTAGCACCCGCCTTTGCATGGCCGTCGTACGGTCCGGCGCGGCGTGCGGCCCGGCCGGTTCCGCGCAAAAACGCCGCGTTCGCGCGCGGCGTCGATTGACACTGGCGAGAAGGGCGCGCTAGGATACGACGATTTTCTGAGCAAAACCGCGATTGTTGCTGCGCGCGCGACGATCGCCCGGTGAACATCACCGCGCGTCACGTGAAGGGGAACACCGATGTCTGACGCCCGCAGGATGGGCAAATCCGAGCTCTTTTCGCACTTCGCCGAGCGGTTCGAAGTGAAGCGGACGCAAGCCCGCGAATACTTCGATGAGCTGACGCAGCTGGCTGAAAAGGAGCTGAAACGCTCTGGCGAGTTCGTGCTGCCCGGCATGGTGAAGCTCGTCGTTCAGAAGCGCAAGGCGCGCATGGGCCGGAACCCGGCGACGGGCGAGGCAATCAAGATTCCCGCCAAGACCGTTGTCAAGGCGCGGATTGCGAAGCAGCTGAAAGACGCGGTTCTGCCGCGGAAGTAGACCTCGCGACCTTCCCCCACTTGAGCTCGTGATTCCGTGAGAGCGGCGCGGCGGCGCCCGGCTGCCGCTGCGCCCCTCGACACGGCGCGGTTTCTCAGGCTGCCGTAATGCGGGCCAGCAGCCGGCTGTACAGCGTGGCAGGCACCAGCCGCGTCGCTCTGGCCTCGAGATTGGTCACCGAATCATCGTCCAGGATGATGCGATCGCCGGGACCGAGGAGAATCTCGGCACTGTACCGCCGCGCACCGCGCATCGTCCGCAATTCGAAATACCGGACGGCGACGATTTGATCTTCGATGTCGAGCGCCTCGGTCTTCACGAGTGTCCGGAACATGTCCATCCCTCCCAACGTCCGGCTCCTGCCGGACGCCAATCAGATCAGCTTGCAGCCGCTTGTGTCGAACGATTGTCGCGCGCGCGGAACCGCAGCGTGAACGCCGTGCCGCGGCCGACTTCGCTCTCGACCGCGATCGTACCGTCGAGCTGTTCGACGATGCGTTTGGAGACGGCGAGGCCGAGGCCGAGACCCCGACGTTTGGTCGTCACGAACTCTTCGAAGATGGCCGGCAGGCGGTCGGCCGGAATGCCCGACCCGGTGTCGGTGACGCTGATCGCGACGTCGGGTCCCGTGCGCGATGTGGCGATCGTGACGAGTCCACCGGGTTCGGTGGCTTGAATCGCGTTCGTAATCAGGTTGCGGAACACCCGGCCAAGGGCGAACCGGTCGCCTTCGATGACAAGCTCGCCGGGCGCGTGCTGGAACTCCAGGGTGACGCCGGCGCGGTCGCCCTCCGACCGCATGGACTCGAACACTTCCTTGACCGCAGCGTTCACGTCTATGGCGAAGCGCTCGATGGGCTTGGGCTTCACGATGCCGTGCAGATCGTCGAGGAACCGCTTGATCGTCGTCATCTCGCGGTCGATGATGCGGCCGCACTTCTCGCGGGACCCCGCGTCGAGGTCTTCGCGCAGGAGAAGCCGCGTGTTGTTCCCGACGTTCTGAATCGGGTGCAGCAGGTCGTGCACGAGGCCGGCGGCCACGCGGCCGAACATCGCCTGCCGCTCCTGACGCTTGACGTTTTCCTGAAGCTCGATCAGCCGGTTCGCCATCGTATTGAAGGATTCGCCGAGATCCTCGAACTCATCGCCGGTCCGGATGTCGACGCGCGTGTCGAGCTGGCCGGACGCGACGTCGCTCGTGGCGCGCTTGAGCGTCAGAATGGGGTTGATGAACGACCGGCCCGAGACGTAGCCGACCGTGATCATGACCAGGAGGGCGGCGAAGATCACAGCCGCCAGCTGTTGCTGCAGCTGTCGGGAGTTGGCGTACGCCTCCGCCGTCGGCTGCTCGACGATGACGGTCCATCCGAGCTGGGGAAGGCGGGCGGCGACACCGAGGTGGCGCCGGCCGCTCTCGTCCACGTACTCCTGCGAGACGGGCCCCGCGCCCTCACGCGCACGCGTCGCGGCGACGAGCTGATGCGCGCTCATGTTGCGCATCTGCGCGACGAGCGCTTTCTTGTCCGGATCGCCGTGGGCGATCAATTCGCCATTGGGCGCGACGACGAGGGCGAACCCGTGTTCGCCGATGCGGATCTGGTCGACCATCCGCCACATCTCTTCGAGGCTGAACTCGCCGGCGAGCCATCCCGCGGGCTGATTCAGACGCATGAGGCGGATGGCGAAGACCGACGTAGGCAGCATGTCCTCGTCGACGCGAATGGGTGACATCGACACGCCGTCGACCATCAGGCCGGCGTCTTTCGGAATCGCGACGCGCGGCTGGCCGACGCGGCTGGTCGCGACGACTGCTCCCGATTCTGAAAAAAGTGTGATTTCGCGGAACTCGTGGAATTGCAGGACGTAGTTCTTGAGGATTTGATCCTGCTGCCGCTGTTCCAGGCCGGTGTTCTGCAGATCGGCCGCGAGCGCCTTGAGCAGCGCCGCGTTGCCGATCACGTACCGGCGGATTTCTTCCGCGGCCCGGGTTGCGACGTTCTGATTGCCAGCGATGATCGAATCACGTGTCCCGCGCTGGAGTGACCAGAGCGAGACGACCCCGTACGCCAGCAGCGGGACGACGGCAGCCACGGCGAGGAGCAGCGCGAACCTGGTCGCGATGTGCCGGACTCTGACGGTCATGGCCTCTGTTAGTTCCGCGTCGCGTGCCTGTCGTCGGCGATTGGCTTCCAGAGTCGCAGTGTCGCCAGAATATCCCGGCCCGGCTCCGCGCTCGGCACTGTGAATCGCTTGCTCACCGCGCGCGCGCGCTGCGACCAGGCGAGAAAGATCGCCGGCGGGTCGTCCATGAACGCCTGCTGGACACCCGCGACCGCGTTACGATAGTCGTCCTCGGTCACCGCATTGCGCGCGCGGGTCAATGCCGTGTCAACGGTCGCGTTGCCGAATCCGCCAAGGTTGAACGCACTGGCTGACGACCAGACGATATACGGACGTAACAGTGTGGGCCCGCTCACGAGCTCGAGGAGCGCGGCCTCATAGCCTCCTTTAGCAGCCGGTCTAAGGATGTCCTCTTGCGACACACTCTCGATCGCCATATCGATGCCGAAGGTCGCCAGCTGCCGTTTGATCTCGAGCGCGACTCGTTCGTTGACTGTGTTCGGAACCGCTAGGCAGGTGAAATGTAGCTTCTGTTCGGCTGTTCTCGAAGCCCGATCCGTAAGTTCCACCGCCCTTCCTGCGTCGAACTTGAACTCGTGCACGTCCTCAGGGAGCGCCCAGTACTTGGGCGAAATCGGCCCCGACGATACGATTCCGTGACCGTTGAGCGCACTACGAACGAGCGCCGCGCGATCGATCGCGGCGTTCAGCGCCTGTCTAAACTCGATCGACCGAAGCGCCTTTGCCCGCGCGTTCAAGACCATCACGTGCTGGTAAGGTCGCGTAAAGACGAAGGTCGAGATTGTCGTCGACCGCTCCATTGAGTCCAACGCATCAGGGCCGACCTCGTAGAGCATATCCAAATTGTTGCGAAGCGCTTCAGCCCACGCCGCACGGAGGCTGGGATAGTTGGAAACGGTGATCCGTTCAATCTGCGGGGGGCCGAGATAGTATTCGGGATTGGCGCGCAACTCGCTTGCTGAGTCAGCGATCGTCTCGTACACGCCGGTTCCGACGTTTGATCCTGGCTTGACGATGGAGGACTCCAATGCTTCCAGATGGAACATTGAGGCCCGCCGAAATCGGATTGTGAGATTGTCCAAGCCTGATGGCTCGACACCCTCAACATCTTCGAACATAGAGCCGAACGACCTCCGAACTGCGTCAGGCAGCATTTTCGCGGCGGTGGGAGCGTCGAACTGCGTGCCGTCCGTGAACTTAACGCCGGATCTCAACTTCACAGTCAGTAGCCGGCCGTCTGCGCTGAGTTGCCACGCTTCGGCCAGCCATGGCTGCATCCGTCCGTCTTCTCCGCCACGGGCGAGATTCTCGACCGACAGATTCTGCGTCAATTGCTTGAGCCCGGCGATTGGGCTCGTTGCCGAGAATTGTGCTACGCCGACCCGCAGAGTAATCGGCGAAGATGACGCGGCCGGCCGGCCTTTGCGATCACACGCAAAACTCGCAGTCGCCGCTGCTGCCAGGGCGAGAGCGACGAAACCACTACTGCGACGCCGGCTCGCGCCGCGCCCATCTTTCATTCGCGACTATTTCTTGTTCATCGGCGGCTCGTCGACGAACGCGATGCAGAATCCGGACGGCTTGCGGCTGGACGCCTTTTTCACAACTTTGATCTTCATTCTAACTCTCCTAGGCAACAGCGCTGGCCGCGTCATGCGCCAGCGAGATGAGCGCCGATTCGAAACTCGGCTTGTGACATGTCGGCGTGTTCATGTCGCCAAGCTGCGCGTGCGACGCCGCGACGCATCCCCCGGCACAGACGGGGATAAACGCGCAGTCGCCGCATTCTTTCCACGGATGAAGCCGGTTGAATTTCTCGCGCGCGGTTTCGCGCCAGGTGTCGTGCCGATTGTCGATGTGGCCGGTTGACAGCGCGAGTTGTCCCGTAAACCCGGGACAGGGATAGAGCGATCCGTCGGGACCGACCGTGTGCGCGTGCTGTTTGTGCACGTGGCACGGTCCGTTGTGCACGCCGTCGTGCGTGGGGAACCCGTGCCGCTTGGTTTCCTCGCGAATGAACGTGAGCTTGTCGTCGAGTACGTTGCACGAATCGCAGGCCACCCCGCCCCCCGCGCCGGCGGCCGTGAAGCAGGCGCCGTTCAGCGATTTCGCGCCCGACCCCACCGGCGTGAGTGGGATGATCTTGCCGCCAGCCGCCGGCACCGGCTCCGCGCGAAAGATCGGCTTGAAGTTCACCTTCACCAGCTTGTCGGCGAAGTCCTGCGCCTTGAGGAACTCGAGCAGCGCCGGGTAGCTGTCGATCGAGCTTTCGTCGAAGTTCCCGCCGATGGCAATCCGGCAGCGGCCCGCGACCTTGCGGATGTTCTCGACAATGCGATCGAAGGTGCCTTGGCCGCCGCGCAGCGGTCGCATCCGGTTGTGCGTGTCTTTGTCGCCGTCGAGCGTGATCTTGATGCCGTTCAGGCCGTACGGCAGCATCCGGTCCACCACTTCCGGCGTGAGCAGCAGCCCGTTGGTGATGATGTTGACGAACATCGGCATACCGCGGCGCTCGGTCGCGGCCCACGCGCGCTCTGCGAGGGCGTACATCACCGGCAGATTGAGCAGCGGCTCGCCGCCGAAGAACGTCAGCACGAGCTTCTGGGGACTGACGCGGTCGAGCTCGGCCTCAATCCAGTCCGACAGCCGCTGCGCGGTATCCGGCGACATCTTGTCGGCGTGCGTGTTGTAGTCCCCGTGATCGCCCTGGAAGCAGTAGTCGCACGCGAAATTGCATTGGAGCGTCGTCAGGACCGTGACGTTCAGTTCCGACGTGTCGCTCTTGACCTCGGTCAGATAGGTGTCCAGGCGCTGCTGATCGGTCGTGCGATCGGCGACGAGGAATCCGTTCTCCCACAGCAGGTCGAGCGCCTCGCGTTCGTCGGGGCTCACGTCGATCGTCGCAGGCAAGGTGCCGGCGGCGGCGCGATCGAGCAGCGACGCGACGTCGGGCGAGACGATGAGCTGCGCGTCGGTGAGGGTGTTCATCAGGAACACTTCGTCGCGCGCGGCAAGAGGCACACGTAGATTGAATTGGGAAGGCTGCATTCTGCTCCCGCCTGATCGGATCCGGCTGTCTGCTGTGGAATTACCCTGGGATCAGTTCTTGTTTTGGAGTTGCTCTCGAACCGACACTTTTGACGGCTGCAACGGGTGGGCCACCGATCACAGCCGAGTTGGATTCGAGCGATTTGTTCGAGAATTCGCTGATTCCTGGCCGACGGACGTCAAGAGCCCCCTCTGAAGCCCGCGAACGCGCGGACAATGGATTGTCCGCCCCGCCCGCGACCGTTCAGGGTGTGCAACCGATTACTGCTGTGAAATCAGAGAATTAGGGAGGACAGGCAACGATCTGACCGCAGTGGTCAAATAGTTGGCCCCCATTACGCACCGCGCAGGCGTCTCGCGAGCTGGCGAACCTCGAGCCGGTCCATCTTGTATTTCAGCGTACTCAGCGGGATGCCGAGGTACTCGGCCGTGCCGGTGACGTTCCAACCGCATTTTTCGAGCGCCCGAACAATGAAGTTCCGCTCGAACGTGTTCGTGGCGTCCTCGAAAAGATTGGCGATGGTCGCCCCGCGGGGTTCGAGCTGCGCGAAATGGAACTCGAGCGGGAGATCTTCTTCCGAGATGTACTCCTTGTCGCTGACGGCCACGAGCCGCTCAACGAGATTCTCCAGCTCGCGGATGTTCCCCGGCCACCAGTACTTCTTCAGCATCGCCATCGTCGAATCGGTGATGCCCTGGATCTTCTTCCTGAAACGCGTGTTGTAGCGGCGGAGGAAGAACTCCGCGAGCTGCGGGACGTCGTCCGCGCGGTCGCGGAGCGGCGGCATCTTGATCGGGATCACGTTGATCCGATAGTAAAGGTCTTCCCGGAACCGACCCTCCTTGACCGCTTTCTCGAGGTCGATGTTGGTTGCGGCGATGAGGCGGAATTCGGTCTTGATCGGCTTCGTCCCGCCGACGCGCTCGATCTCACCTTCCTGGATGGCGCGCAGCAGCTTGGCCTGGAGGTCGAGCCGCAGGTCGCCGATCTCGTCGAGGAACAGCGTTCCGTTGGACGCGAGCTCGAATTTGCCGAGCTGCTGGCGGTGCGCACCGGTGAACGCGCCACGCTCGTGACCGAAGAGCGCGCTCTCGGCAAGCTCGCGCGGAATGGCGGCCAGGTTGACCGCGATGAACGGCGCTTCGGGATCACTCGCTTCGCGATGGATCAGCCGGGCGAGCAGCTCCTTGCCGGTTCCGCTCTCGCCCAGAATCAGCACGGTCGCCGACAGCTTCGCGATCTTGTGGACCAGGTCGATGATGTCGCGCGTCATCTTGCTCGGACCGACCACGAACTCCCGTTCGGTCTGATCGGCGACCTGCGCCGACAACGTCAACACCTGCCGGTTCAGATCCTGGCGTTCGCTGGCGTTCCGGACGAGCGACCGAAGCTGGTCGTAGTCGAAATCCTTGGTAATGTAGTGATAGGCGCCGTGCTTCATCGCCTGAACGGCCGTCTCGATTTCGTTGATGGCCGAAATCATGAGCACCTCGATCAGGCTGTAATTCTCCTTGACGATGCGCAGCACCTCGAAGCCGCTGATCCCGGGCAGCCGCACGTCGAGCAGCATGAGGTCGACGTCCTCGCGGTTGAGGATGGGAAGCGCGGCTTCGCCGCTCGAGACGCGCAAGACGCGGTACTCGCGCTTCAGGATCGCGGTCAGCGTGTCTCGCATCCCCTCGTCGTCGTCGACGATGAGGACCGTTTTGGGCTTGTGGCTCATTTTGGGGACGTGCCGAAACGCCGGGTATTGTGTCAGGCGGTTGACACTGTTGCAAGCCGTTCGATAAGGTACGGGGTTTGTTGACCCTTCAATGGCTGGTCGCTGGCGTGGCCGTGCTGGCTGCCTTGGCGGCGTTGGCAAAGGCGCGCCGCCTGGCAAAGCGGCTGGAACGCCTCACCGAATCGTACTGGGAGCTTCGGTACGAGCACGGGCAGCTCCGCGCGCGCGTCAACCGTCTCGACCCCGAGCCGTCGACTCCGGGTGCCGAACCTGCGCCGCAGGCCGGCGCCACCACCGCATTCGTGCCGCTGTCCTCGTTGAAACGATGAGTCCCCTCGCCCGGAGCGCCGGCTCCTCGGGCCGGCGGGCGGGTCGATAGACCGGTCGACCATATGAACGAGTACGATCTCATCGTGATCGGCGCGGGGACAGGCGGATATGTCGCCGCTATCCGCGCCGCACAGCTCGGCCTGAAAACCGCGGTGGTCGAAAAACAGAAAGCGCTCGGCGGCACCTGCCTGTTGTGGGGCTGCATTCCGACGAAGGCACTCCTCGAGCACGCGCACGCGCTCAAAGTGGTTCAGCACGCCAAAGAATGGGGCGTCACGGTCGGCGGGTCGCCGCCAGGGGCGGGGCAGTCGCTCGTCGGCATCGACATGGCGCAGGTGCAGACGCGAAAAGACCGCATTGTCACCGGCCTCACGAAAGGCGTCGAGTTTCTCTTCAAGAAGCACAAGATCGACTGGATCAAGGGCACAGCCCGTCTCAGCGGCAATGGCGGCGTCGACGTCTTCGAAGGCGACAAACAGACGCTGCGGGCGCGCAAGGACATCGTCGTCGCAACCGGCTCGGCGCCGCGCGGCGTGCCGGGCATCGAGATCGATCGCAAGCGCATCATCACGAGCGACGAGGCGATCCACCTCCGCGAGGTGCCGAAGACCATCGTGATCATCGGCAGCGGCGCGGTTGGCGTCGAGTTCGCGTCCATTTTCAGCCGCTTCGGCAGCGACGTGACGGTCGTCGAGCTGCTTCCGCGCCTCGTGCCGGTGGAGGACGACGCCGTGTCCGCGGAGCTCGACAAGGCGTTTCGCAAGCAGGGCATCACGACACACACGGGCGCGAAAGTGACCGGTGCGACGGCGAACAATGACGGTGTCGACATCGATGTTCAGCTCGCCGATGGCGCCGCGAAGAAGATGCGCGCCGACTACCTGCTCGTGGCGACCGGGCGCGGTCCGGTCACTGCCGGCCTGAACGCGGAAGGCGTCGGCCTGCAACTGGAGAAGGGCTACCTCAAAGTCGACGCGCAGTACAAAACGGCGGTGCCGGGGATTTCCGCGATCGGCGATGTCATCACGCTCGGCGGCCCGGGGCATCCGCAGCTCGCGCATGTGTCCTCGGCGGAGGGCGTGATTGCCGCCGAGAGGATTGCCGGACGTGATGTCCGCCCGCTGAATTACGACCACGTACCCGGCTGTACGTACTGCGACCCGGAGATTGGCAGCGTCGGTTTGACCGAGCAGGAAGCCGTGAAACGGGGGTACGACATCCGCGTCGGGACGTTTCCGTTCGGCGTCCTCGGACGCGCCAAGATGGCGGGGGAAACGGACGGGTTCGTCAAGATCGTCGCCGACAAAAAGTACGATGAACTGCTCGGCGTTCACATGATCGGCGCACGTTCAACCGAGCTCGTCGCGGAAGCGACCGTCGCGCTGCGGCTGGAATCGACCGTCGAAGAGCTGATTCGTACGATTCACGCCCACCCGACGATGGCGGAGGCGGTTGGTGAGGCGGCGCACGCCGTTCATGGCAGCGCCATCCACATCTGAATGCGCCGTTTCGACTCTGAACTCTGAAATGTATGCCTACTGACGTTGTGATGCCCCAGATGGGGGAGTCGATTGCCGAGGGAACCGTCGTCCGCTGGATGAAGAAGGTTGGCGACACGGTCGATCGGGATGAGCCGCTGTTCGAGATCTCGACCGACAAGGTGGACGCGGAGATCCCCTCTCCCGCCGCCGGCATCGTGTCGGAGATTCGCGTCAAGGAAGGCGAGACCGTCGCGGTCAACAGCGTCGTGGCGGTGATTGGAGGCGCTGAAGCGAAGGCCGCACCGGTGCCGCCCGGGCCTGCCGCGAAAGCCGCCGAATCCAAGGCGCCCCCCGCGCCCGCCGCGAAGCCTGCCGACACACCGAAGCCGTCGCCGCAAGCGGACGGATCACCCGGCGCTGCGGCGCCGCCATCCGCCGCTTCGGTGGCGCAAGCCGTGAAGCCTGCGACGGCATCGCATCCATCGCCGCAGGCCGATGGCGCCGCGACGGCTCCAGCGTCGGTAGCGGAGGGCCTTCAGGCCCCACCCTCAGATCGGGCCCGACCGCAGGCGCCCGTGTCGGCGGAATCGCCTGAAGATCGCATCCGTGAGCGTTCGTCTCCTCTGGTGCGCAAGATCGCGAAGGAGCACAACGTCGACATTTCGCAGCTGCACGGCACTGGAATCGCGGGTCGCGTGACGAAGAACGACATTCTGGGCTATCTAGGCCAGGAAGGACCTAACGGGCGCGAAGGGCAGGATCGACGAGAGGTGCAGACCGCGCCAAGTCCGTCAGCTCGGGGGGGACAGGCGGAGCAGATCGCGAAGACCGCGGCGGATCGCGTCGAAAAAATGTCGCCGATGCGGAAACGGATCGCCGAGCACATGGTTCTGAGCCGGCGGACGTCGGCGCACGTGCATTCGGTGTTCGAGGTGAATTTCTCGCGCGTGGCCCAGCTTCGCGATGCCCGGAAAGCTGAGTTCGAACGCGCCGGCGCGAAGCTCACATACCTTTCGTTCATCATCAAAGCCGCGGTCGACGCGCTGCACACCGTTCCCATTGTCAACGCGTCGGTCGACGGCGAGACGATCGTGTATCACAAGGACGTGAACCTCGGCATCGCCGTCGCGCTCGATTGGGGGCTGATCGTTCCTGTGATCAAGCAGGCCGACGAGCGCAATCTTCTTGGGCTCAGCCGTGCGGTCGCCGATCTGGCCAACCGCGCGCGCGCCAAACAGCTCAAGCCGGAAGAAGTGACGGGCGGCACGTTCACGATCACGAATCCCGGCGTGTTCGGCGCGTTGTTCGGCATGCCAATCATCAACCAGCCACAGGTTGCCATTCTCGGCGTTGGCAACATCGAGAAGCGCCCGGTCGTGATCGACGATGCGATTGCGGTTCGACCGATGGCCTATCTGACTCTCGGATACGACCATCGCGTCATCGACGGCGCCGTCGCCGACGAGTTCATGTCGCACGTCAAGCGGTCGATTGAGAATTGGGATCCGAACACTCTGTAGGGCAGATTGGGCAGGTCGGCCAGATAAGGCGGCTAGGCCTGACGGGTCCGCGCGGTCGTGCATTGGAGATCCGGCGGCTCGGGATGGTGCCGTACGCCGAAGGGCTCGCGCTGCAGCGCGTGCTGGTCGAGGACCGCCGGGCGGGCCGTGTCGACGATCTGCTGCTGCTCGTCGAACATCCGCACGTCATCACGCTTGGTGTCCGCGGCGACGGCGGACGCGCCCACATTCTTGCCGATCCCGGCGTCCTGGCGGCTCGCGGCGTCGAGGTGCACGAGACAGGCCGCGGCGGCGACATCACCTATCACGGTCCCGGTCAGATTGTCGGCTATCCGATCCTCGACCTGAAGCCCGATCGGTGCGACGTCCATCGCTACGTCCGCGATCTCGAGGAGGTGCTGATGCGAACAGCCGCCGACTACGGCGTGGCTGCCTGTCGCGTCGATGGGCTCACCGGTGTCTGGGTTGGTCGCGAGAAGCTGGCGGCGATTGGTGTGCGAATCGCGCGATGGATCACGAGCCACGGGTTCGCGTTCAACGTGACGACCGACCTCGACTATTTCAACCTCATCGTGCCGTGCGGGATCACGGATCGCGGTGTGACGTCCCTCGAGCGTCTGCTCGGCCGTGCAGTCGACCGTGTCGAGGTCGAGGACCGGATCATCGGTCACTTCGCAGCGGTTTTAGGCTGAGCTAGGTTCACCTCCGTCCCTCCCCGGGGACCCTGCCAGCGACGCCGTCCCTCCGATGACCTTCCTGCTCACGGTCCAACCCAGACATCACGCTTATTGTTGAGATAAAAGCACCTATTCGCCGTTAGTTCACATGTGGAATATTTCGTCCTGCAGAGGGGTTCTATTCCTCATCATCGAGGATCGACCCATGCGGGACCTGACCCAGAACCACAACCATAACAACGACCTGCTGGCTCGGCTGCAGGCCGGCGACGAGCGGGCGCTCACCGAGCTGGCGGATGCCTACGGATCCAAGATTTACCAGCTGGCGTTCCGATATCTGCGCAACCGCGAAGACGCCGAAGAAGTCACGCAGGACGTGCTGTTCAAGGTCTACCGCAAGGTCGGCGAGTTCCGCGGCGACGCCGCGCTGTCGTCCTGGATCTACCGAATCACGTTCAACGCCGCGATGTCGCGGCTGCGCACCGCGCGCTATCAGCACGCGCAGGACGAGGAGCGGCACACCAAGGAGTTCGACGGCGAGCGCGGTAGCGCTCCGGCAAGGCTCGACGTGGCGGACTGGAGCGACATGGCCGACGAGCAGGTGCTGCGGTCGCAGCTGCGCCGGCGCGTGCTGCGCGCGATTCTGGCGCTGCCGGCGATCTATCGGGCGCCCGTGATGCTGCGCGATATTCAGGGGATGTCCACCGAAGAGGCGAGCGCGATGCTGAAGGTGAAAGACCAGACGCTCAAGTCGCGCCTCCATCGCGGCCGGCTCATTCTGCGCAAGCAGCTCGCCGATTTCGCCGGCGGGCTCGCGATGCACCGGCCGATCTACGGCACGTAAGGCTGGGAAACCCAACCCGCGCCTATTCCACCCGCAACGCGACCGCCGGCTCGACCCGCAATGCGCGACGCGTCGGCAACCAGCACGCCAGCAACGCGACACCGACCAGAACGACGATCGTGGCCGCGAAGCTCGCGGGATCGTACGGACTGACCTCGAAGAGCAGGCTTGTCAGCACGCGCGACACTGCGGCGGCGCCCGCCAATCCGATCGCCACTCCGCCAAGCGTCAGGGTTATCCCGCGCGAGACGACCAACCGGAACACGTCCCGCGGTGACGCGCCAAGTGCGACGCGCACGCCAATTTCCCGCGTCCGCTGATTCACGAGTTGCGACAGCACCGCGAAGATGCCGGCGGCGGCAAGAAGAAGCGCGATCGCGGCGAACGAGCCCATCAACTGCCACGCAAAGCGCTGGCGCCCGAAGACGTTGTCCCACTGATCCTCGATGATCGTCGGATTGTCGACCGGCAGATTCGGATCGACCTTCCAGATCTGCGTCCGCACCTCAGCGGCCGCGCCGTTGACCTGCGCGGTTCGCATTGTCACCGTGAACGAGCGTGACGGCCCGAGCGCGGTGTACATCCCACGCGACAGGCGCGTGTCGCCCATCCACATCTCGACGTTGCCGACGACGCCGATCACGGTCAGCCACGGCTGCTTTGTGTCCGTCCGGATCCGGCGTCCGACCGCCGATGCACCCGGCCAGAATAGATCCGCGACCGATTGGCTGATCACGATCGCAGCGTCGGTATCGCCGGATGAAAACGTACGGCCGCTCCTGAGCGGAATGCGGAGCGTGTGAAAGAAGGTCGGCGCGACGAAGTTTCGTGCGATTTCCTTCTTGGGATCGGCCGCGCTGTGTTCCCCTTCGACGCCGAAGGAAATCCAGCCGACGCCAGGCGGCGGAACCTCGGATGCGACGGTCAGTCCCGAGACGCCAGGCAACGCGGCCAGCCGCTCGGTGACCTGGCGCGTGAACGCGACGCGGCTCGCGTCGGTCGGATAGCGCGCCGCCGGCAGCGCGATGCGCGCGGACACGAGGCCCCGCATGTCGAACCCGGGCTCGATCGCGTGCAAATTCGAGAACGTCCGCATCAACAGCGCCGCGCCGACGAGCAGGACGAGCGCCAGCGCCACCTCGACGACGACGAGGGCGCCAGACATCGAAAACGGACGCCGCGCGGATACGGTCAGACCGGACGCGCGGAGCGTTTGTTCGAGTCGTGGCCGCGATCCGCGCAGTGCCGGCACGAAGCCGACGAGAATTCCAGCGGTCATCGTCAGCAGGAACGCGGTGACTAGAATGCGTCCGTCGATCTCGATCGTCGTCGTCGCACGGCTGGCGAGGTTGATTGGCGCCAACGCCATGGCCGCCTCGACACCCCATCGGGCGACGACCATGCCAAGCACTCCGCCGGCGGTCGCGATCATCACCGCTTCCGCCAGTACTTCCCGGATTAACCGGGCACGGCTCGCGCCGAGCGCCGACCGCACGGCTATCTCGCGCTCGCGGGCCGCCGCGTGCGAAAGAAACAGGTTGGACACGTTCGCGCAGGCGATGAGCAGCACGCAGCCGACCGCGCCGAGGAGCACCAGCAGAACGGTCCGCGTGCTCGCGGCGACGAAGGCGATGCCCTTTCGCCGGATCGACAGGCCCCACGTCCGATCGAGGGGCCGCGCCTTCTGGTACTCGTCGGCCAGCACGTTGGCGCGATCCTGCGCCAACTCGAACGCGACGCCGCGCGCCAGCCTGCCGACACCATAGAAGCGCGGCCAGGGTTCCGGTCCGGGCCGCGCGACGTCGAGTGGGACCCAGATCACGTCGGATTGAGTCGACCCGCCCAACAGCGAAAAACGCCGCGGCATCACGCCGATGACCGTGTAGCGATCGTCGTTGAGCGTCAGCGTGCGGCCGAGCACGTCGCGGCTGCCGCCGAACCGCCGCTTCCACAATCCGTCGGCGATGACGACAACCCGTGGCGATCCGGGTCGTCCTTCGTCCGATGCGAAGCCTCGTCCGAGGGCCGGCTGCACGCCGAGCATCGGAAAGAGACCGATTGTGACGACAAGACCCAACGCGCGCTCGGGTTCGCCCTCGCCGATGATGTCGAACTGGCGCGGCGAGTACCCTTCGAATCGCTCGAACAGCGGTGATGTCTGCCAGCCGGCGATCTTTTCCGGAGTCAGGCTGCTGCCTCCACTGCCGTTGACGCGATGCATGTCCAGGACGTCCACGAGCCGGTCCGCGAACGCGAACGGCGCGGGCCGCAGCAGCGTTTCGTCGACGACCGTGAACACCGCCGTGGTCGCGCCGATCGCCAGCGCGAGCGTGAGGAGCATGATCGCGGTGTAACCGGGGCGGGATGCTAAACGGCGAAAGGCGTACCGGAGGTCCAGCGCGAGGTCGAACATGGAGCGTCTCCGTCCACGGCGGGATTGGCTGGATGGGCCTGTCCTGCCCCTCGAGCCCCTCCCGCCTGCGTTTTCGCTAGAGCATCATCGCATTGTCGAGCGCGATCTGTTCGGCAACGCTCAGCGCGGGCATGACGACCTCGGCGAGGCCCGATGCTCCCAGTCGAACCGGCATGGCGGCCGTTCGTGTGCGCGCGCCGACCGACAAGTCGGGTCCGACGAAGCAACTCACAATTCTTCGCGAACGGCCCGACATGGCGTCGATCGCCGCAGTGGCGGCCGCGGCAAGCGCGTACGGGCCGGGCGGCCAGAGCGCAACGACGCGCGCGCCGAGGCGGCGGCGCGTTGGTTCGTCCACCAGCCGCGTCAGCGCGACACCAGCCACCGCCGCAGCGTTCCACGCGACCACCGTTTGGGTCGGCGGCACGCCGACGACTGTCAGCGCGACGTCGCGGGGCGATCCATTGACGGCGAGCGCGACCAGCGCGCGCGCACCGCTGGCGAGTGCTTCGGGGGCCGAGCCAACGAGCCGCCCCCGCTCGAGGTGCCGTTCGCGCACGCCAATGTCGATCAGCTCACGGTGTGCTGCGCCGGCGCACAGAATGATGGCGTCCGGCGCCATCCGAGCGAGCTGCTGCACCAGCAGCAACGCCTCTTCTCTCTGCCAGTCGCCGCCCTCCGCCCGATCCGCGACGACGATCACGGACGCGCCTGCAGCCGTTGCGACATCGGCCGATCCCGTCAGCTGAGTCGCGAACCCTTCAACCGGGGCGGCTTGCGCGATGTCGAGCGCCTTGCCGGCCGCCACGCGTCCGGTGTCGTCGACGAGCCTGACTGTTCGGACGATATCGCGCTGCGCCAGCACGTGTGCGAGTGCGCCGCCGAGTGCTCCCGCTCCGATGATCGCGACTTCCCGCATGGGTGGACTATTGTAAGGGGCTGGGAGCTGGGGGCTAGGGGCTGAGGAAACGGGCCGAGTGTCATGCAGAACCTGTCAGGGAAAGTCGCCATCGTTACCGGCGGATCGCGCGGGATCGGGCTCGCGATCGCGCGCGCGCTCGTCGCCGACGGCACGCAAGTGGCGGTAACTGGACGGAGCGAGGCGCACTTGTCGGCGGCGCGTCCGAAAATCGAGGCCGCAGGACCAGGCAAGGTCGAAACGCTGCAGGCCGACGTACGGCGTTACGACGACATGACGCGCGCCGTCGGCGCGACCGTCGCCCGTTTCGGCGGGCTCGACATCCTGATCAACAACGCCGGCATCGGGATCTTCGGCGGTGTCGCGGCGATGACGCCGGAACAGTGGTCCGAGGTCATCGACACGAACCTGACCGGCGTCTTCAACGCGACGCGCGCGGCGCTGCCGCATCTGCAGCGCCGGGGCGGCGGTTTCATCATCAATATCAGCAGCCTGGCTGGCAAGAATCCGTTCGCGGACGGTGCGGCCTATTGCGCATCGAAAGCCGCGCTGAACGCCTTCAGCGAGGCGCTGATGCAGGAGACGCGGTACGACAACATCCGCGTCAGCTACGTCCTGCCCGGCTCGGTCGCGACCGCGTTCTCGAGCGGCGACGAAGCGAAAGGCGCGGACTGGAAGATCGCACCCGACGAAGTCGCGGAAGTCGTCGTGAACCTCCTTCGCCACAATCCCAGAAGCCTGCCGAGCCGCGTCGAGTTGCGGCCGTCGAAGCCTCGGAAGTGATCCCGCAGCCTCTCCACCACGGGGACACGGTGGACATAGAGGAAACTTTTTGCCAAGGATTCAACCTCCGTGTCCTCCGCGTGCTCTGTGGTGGAGAGCTTGCATGTCTGTCTTCGACAAGCATCACGACGCATTGGAAGTTCACGAGACGATGATGGGGCCGGCGCGCGGGCGGCTGGCCGTGGCGCTCGACCTCCTGACGGACTCGCTCGCGCTCGTCGGGCAGCACGGTGTCTACTGCCGCAGCGAACGGTTTCCCGGTCAGCCCAAGATGGACATCGCGCTCGTGCTGGAACAGCTCGACGACGCGAAACAGCTGGTGCAGAGTGCGATGGAGGAGCTCAAGAAAGGACGAAGTACGAAGTCCGAAGTTTGAAGCGTTCACCCAACGCGCCCCTCCAGCGCCTCCTCGTTCGCTGTCGCTGTCGCTGCCGGGGTTGCGAGCGCGTCGGGCGGCGGTTCCTGCCAGCGTGATTGAACAATCAGCCACAGCACGCCGGGCACGCAGAACATCACGCCAAGCACCAACGACAGCGCGCGCGGCGACCAGCCGGCGCGATCGAGTTGATGTCCGGTCCAGTAGCTCGATGCCGACGAGATGAGCGTCACGAGCGCCAGCTCCGCTGCGAAAACGCGCCCGCGGAATCGATCCGGCACTTCGAGTTGGAGCAGCACGGTGCTGAAGACCCACAGGATCGACCCGCCGACATGCGCGCACAGGACGCACAGCGCGGCGACGACCATCGTCGGAGCGCCCGCGAGCGCGACGTAGAACACGCCGACGACGAAGAACGCGGGGCCGATCATGTGACGCAGCGTTCGCGGCGACTGTCCGACGATCCATCGCAGTGCGATCGGTCCGAGCGCGGCGCCGACACCCCGAGCGCCGTACAGAATCCCGATGCCCGCGGCCGATCCAGCGCCCACCGGGAACACCCGCTGACCGAACACGGTGAGCAGAAGTAACACGCCGCCCGCGAGGCCCCATCCGGCCTTGACGCACATCAGCGCCGCCACGTGCGAGTGACGACGCACGTAGCGAAACCCCTCGACGAGATCCGTGATGCCGGTGACGGCGGCCCATCCGGTTGGCCGCTGAACCGCAGGGGGCGTCGCGTCGTACCGTGTGCTCGCGATGAAGAAGGCCGACGCGAAGAACGACACGGCGTTCATGGCGAAGGCGACGTTGCGGCCCGCAACGGCGGTCACGACGCCGCCGAGCGACGCGCCGATGGCGAGCATTGCCGCCCATGTGGCGCTGGCGAGCGCGTTCGCTGGCAGCAGCTCCGCGGCCGACGTGATGTTCGGGATGGTCGCCGTTCGCGCCGGCTCGAAGAACCCTGACGCGGCAATCGTCAGCGCCATCACGACGTAAGCCATCCACACCTGATCGGCGTGACGGACGAACAGCAGCCCGAGGATCAGCACGCCGCGTACGGCGTCGGCGCCAATCATCAGCCGCCGCCGGTTGACGCGATCGACAACGACGCCCGCCACCGGACCGACAAGCGCGATCGGGAGGAACTGCGTGATCATCATCCACGCCACCGCCGTGGCCGATCCGGTCAGGTCGAGCAGCAGCGCGTACACCGCCACAGCATTGAACCAGTCACCGAGCTGCGAGATCGTCTGGCCGATGTAAACGAGGCGGAAGTTCCGATTGGATCGCAGGAGCGCGAGGTAAACGTTCACGACTCGAGGACCAAGCTCTCCACCACGGAAGACACGGAGGACAGGAGGACAAAAACGTCTGAAGGACTCTTCCTCCGTGTCCCCTGTGTCCTCCGTGGTGAGCAGCTCTCTGGCACGCGTCAGTATAATCGTCGCCGTTCCATGTTCGAGAACCTGGCGCAGTACAAGATCCTCGGCCGGATTGGCGCCGGCGGCATGGGCGAGGTGTATCGCGCGCGCGACTCGCGTCTGGGCCGCACCGTCGCCGTCAAGGTGCTCCCCGCCGACGTGGCGGACGATCCCGAGCGCCGCGATCGCTTTCTGCGCGAAGCGCGCGCCAGCGCGGCAATCTCGCATCCCAACATCGCGGCGCTCTACGAAATCGGCGAAGACCAGGGCCGCCTGTTTCTCGCGTTTGAGTTCGTGCCTGGCGAGACGCTGCACGCGGCCATTGGGGGACATCCGATGAATCCGCGCCGCGCCCTCGACCTTGGCGTGCAGATGGCCGACGCGCTTGCCGACGCCCACGCCGCAGGCATCGTCCATCGCGACATCAAGCCCGCCAACGTGATCGTGACGCCGAAAGGCAACGCCAAAATCCTCGACTTCGGGCTCGCCACATGGACCGCCGGCGGCGCCGAGCGCGAACACGCCGCGGACGCGGCGACGATGATGGCGACGAGCACGGGAACGGCACTCGGCACCGTCGCGTACATGTCACCGGAGCAGGCGCTCGGGGAGCCGCTCGATCATCGAACCGACATCTTCTCGCTGGGTATCGTGCTGTTCGAGATGCTGACCGGCACACTTCCGTTTACCGGCAAGACCCCCACGGCCCTGGCGCTGCAGATCGTCCAGACGCCGGCGCCGGCACCGTCGTCCACCGCCGGCTCTGTGCCGCCGGAGCTCGATGCGGTTGTCGCGAAGGCTGTGGCGAAGGCACCCGGCGACCGGTACGCGTCGGCAGCGACGTTCGCGGCGGATCTGCGGGCGGCGGCGGCGGCGCTGGACGCCCGGGTCGGGATGGCGAAGCCTGCCCTCGCAGCGTCCTCCGGCCGGCCGGCCGGATCGCGGCGCAGCATTGTGGCGTCGATCGTCGCGGCCGCGGCGGTTGCTGCCCTGGGGGCCGCGGGTTGGATCGAACGCGACGCCGTCGGCCATGCGTGGCGCCGGGTGGCCGGCACCACATTCGCGCCGGTGATCGCGGTGATGCCGTTCGAGCTCGTCAGCGCGGATCAGTCTCGTCTCTACTTTGCAGACGGCTTGACCGACGACATCATCACACGTCTGGGCCAGGTGCCGGGCATACGCGTGATTGGACGCTCGTCGACGAGGGAGTCCAGAGGCAAAGATCCGCGCGCTGTCGCCCGCGACCTTCAAGCCGCCGTCGTCCTGACGGGAACCGTGCAGCCTCAAGCGAACAGCGTGCATATGACGGTCGCACTTATCGATCCGTCTGACGGTACCCAGATCTGGTCGGCGCAGTACACCCGCGAGGCGAAGGACATCCTCGCCGTGCAGTCCGAGGTGGCTGCGAGCGTGGCGGCGCGCCTGCGCGGCACGCTGGTCTCCAACCCTGCGCTGGCGCGAGCGGCATCGCGCGTCGTCGATCAGCGCGCGTACGACCTCTACCTGCAGGGTCGCGATCGAATCGCACGACGTCGGAGCGAGGAAGCCATTCCGCTGCTCGAACAGGCCATTGCGCTGGATTCGGGTCTCGCCGAGGCGCATGCAGGGCTGGCGGAAGCGATCTTCCGGCAATGGACGTTTTCCGGAGGCACCGCGGGCTCCGACAGGGTCGACGCGCGTGTGCGGGCAGAGGTGGACAAAGCGTTCGCCGTCGACCCGGACCTGCCTCAAGCGCATTACGCCGCGTCCCTGGTCGCGAGCAATCTGGCCGACGCGCTCCAACACCTCCGTGCTGCGATCGCCGCCGATCCTTCCTATGCGCCTGCGTACCATGTCGTCGGCGACACGATCATCGGATACGACCCCCGGCGCGCGATCGACTTCTACCGGGCGTCGCTCAAATTCGATCCGCACTACGATCCGAACTACGGCGACATCGCGCGTGCGTATCTGCTGCTGGGACAACGCGACGACGCGGAACGCGAGGCGGCTGCGGTGCCCCTCGATCCGGTGAACGGCCGATTGATGTTGGCGGAGTACGACATCATGGAAGGACGCGTCAAGGTTCCTGGAGACCGACTGCCGACGTCGGGAGAATACATGTCGCCATGGGTTCGGTACGCGCGCGCGCTCGTCCACGTCGGCCGGCGCGATCTGGCGGGATTGGTCCTCGATTCGATGCTCCGGCTGGCGCCCGCCTCCTGCGAGGCGCAGGCGCTGGCCGCGGGTGCACTGAAGCAGCCCGGATCGCGGCGCGCGCGCGACCGAGCGTCCTCGGTCTTGTCGCAGCTCGCGCAGGGGGATCAGGTCGGGGCTCTGAATGCCTGCGGCGCCGTTTTCGGCGCGGTGATTGGCGACCCGGCGAAGGCCGCCGCCTATATCGATCGAGTGGCCTCACACGTCAACCTGACGGGGCTGGACGACGCGCAGATCAGCGGCGACCTCGCCGTATTCGATCGCCGCCGCCGATGGTATCCATGGAATCAGGTCAGCGACGATCCACGCGTGGTCGTGGCAGTCGGTCGCCTGAATGCCGCGCTCGCAAAGGTACGAAGCGAGCTGCCGTCAATGTTGCCGGACCTGCCTGCACGATAGGCAACTCTGGCCGCCCTACAGCAATGAGGCAAGCCGCTTCCGATCGATGTTGGCGCCGGAGACGACAACGACAACGCGTCGGCCGCTGACGTCGACGCGCCGTCCCACGATCGCCGCCGTGGCCGCGGCGCCCGCGCCCTCGGCGACGACGTGCTCCTTCTCGATCAGACCGACGATGGCTGCAGAAAGATCCGGCTCGCTCACGGTGACGATCCGATCGACGCAGCGTTGAATCATGGCGAAGGTAATGGTCTCAGGATCCGGATTACCTCCGAGGCCGTCCGCGAGCGTCGGTCCGGGGCTGATTTCGACCAGTTTGCCGGCGCGCACGCTCGTTTGGAAGTCGCCGCGCCCGCGATCACGTCCGTATCGTTGTAGGGCGAGATGAACTCGGCGCCGGTTTCCTCTGCGTATCGCATCGCCCGTCGTTCCGCATCGTCGTAATCGCGGCCCTCGGCGCGCAGTTCAGCGCCATGCCGGCGAATGGCGGCCAGCTTGGTCTGCGGCGCATCCGCAGGCGTGAACACGACGAGCGGCAGCTGAAATGTCTGGGCCGCTGCCGCCAGCGCGCGTCCGTGGTTTCCTGCGGAGGCGGTGACGAGCTGTTTCGGCGAGGCGCCGGACCGCTCGAGGCGCGCCATGACGGCGTTGAATGCGCCGCGTGATTTGAAGGAGTTCGACATCTGAAGCGACTCGAGCTTCAGCGATACGCGGGCGCCATCGAGATCCGACAGCCAGGCCGAGTGGACGAGCGGCGTACGCCGCACGTGCGGCGCTATCCGTTGCCGCGCTCTGAAAATCTCGAGGAGTGTCATGTCACGGCGCGAAAAGGGGGGCCGGCGTTCGGCCTTTCGACGTCACACCTGCCGCGTCAGGATCTCACCGAGCCGTTCCGAGAACGCCGACCGCGCCAACACTTCGCCGACGCCCGCCTGACGCGCCGCCTGGATCACGTCGGTCTGCACGTGCGAGGCGTAGCCGACGGTGGGGATGGCCGCGAGCGCTGCATCGGCCTTCATGGCCGCCACGATGGCCAGCGGGTTCGTGCGTGGGTTGTTCAGATCCAGAATGACGAGTGCCGGCGCCGCCTTGCGCATCTCGCCGAGCGCACCATCGGCCGATCGCGCGAACGTGAGATCGACGCCGAGCTGCTTGGCCGCGGTCTTGATTTTCGAGCTGAACATCAGGTCGTCGAGGACGGCGAGTATCATTGGTCCCATGATAGTTGAGAGTCAGGCGGTCGGGCCGTTCTTCAAGAATGGTTTTGTCGTCGGCTGCGAAGAGACGCACGACGCGGTACTCATCGATCCGGGCGACGAAGTCGCGAGCCTGCTGTCGTTCGCGGAGCGCCGCGGGCTGGCGATCCGCCATATTCTGCTGACGCACGCGCACGTCGATCACGTCACCGGCGTCGCCGCCGCGAAGCGGGCGCTGGCCGTGCCGGTGTACCTCCATCGCGACGATCTGTTCCTGTACGAGCACGCCGTCCAGTCGGGTGCGATGTTCGGTCTACGCGTCGAGCCGCAGCCGCCAATCGACGAGTTCTACACGCCGGACCAGGTGATCACGTTCGGCACCTACGAGGCGCGGCCACACCATACGCCTGGACATTGTCCCGGTGGAGTGTGTCTGCAGGTGGGAAAGTCGGGGACGGAGGGGAAGGATCTGTTCGTCGGCGACACGCTGTTCGCGGGCTCCATCGGCCGAACCGATCTGCCTGGCGGCGACTACCACACGCTCATCGCGTCGATTCGCAACGTGCTCTTTGCCTTTGCAGACGACGCGATCGTGCATTCGGGGCACGGCCCGGACACGACCATCGGTCAGGAGCGGCGGACCAATCCGTTTCTGACTACACCGTAGGGTTGGTCTTTTTTTCGACCGACAGCTCGAGACGCCCGACACGCAATCGATCGCCGCTGGCCAATTGCGCGCGGTCGACGCGCTTCCCGTTGACGAACGTACCGTTGGTGCTCTTCAGATCGACGACCTCGATCCGGTCATCGGTCGCCGTCAGGCGGCAGTGCAGGCGGGACACGAGCGCCGCCGCATCCACGATGAAGTCCGCGCGCGGCGCGCACCCGAGCGTTTTCACCGCGCCGGACGTGAGTCGAAACGTCAGAGGGCCCTCCACCGAATCGGCATTCTGCAGAATCCACATGATCAACGCGCGCTGCAGGTGAAGCTGGCGGCTTCGTCGGTGTTGCCTGTCGCGTTGTATCGGGCGATCTGCGGATAGGGACACAACGGACGCGTGCGGTCGGCGACCCCGTTCGTCAGATGCGCCGCCGGAATCCGATCCGGCGCCTTCTTTTGTTCCACCCACTGTTCGAGCGCGCTCAAGCTGTCGAAGCTGCTCGTGCCGTCTCCGCCTGCGCAATGCGTCATGCCCGGGACCATGAAGAGACGCATCGAATCGGCTATGCGCGCTGCACCGAGCGTCTTCGCGACGCTGCTGTAATAGTTGATGCTGTTTCTCGGCGCGATCAGTTGATCGTTCCAACCGTGATACATCAGGATCTTACCGCCTCGATCGACGAACGGCTTGAGGTTCGGATCGATGGCGTTCATGAGACCGTTATCGAGTGAATCGGCTGTCGCCACGTCCTTGTCGAGATCGAGCGTCTTGTAGTCCCACTGCGGATTCTTGAAGACCAGGTACTTGAAATGACCGACTGAGACGCTGAACGGTTCCGGTCCTCCTGCCAGGCCGGCCCAGCCCATCTCACTGCCAGGCTCGAGCCCCGGGAAGATCTCGGCGCCTGTTCGGGGGTTCTTTGCGGGCCCGTAGATGCGTCGCACGGCTTCCACCTGTGGCGCCGTCAGACAGGCGGGCGCGTCCGCGCCGCTGCACAACAGCGTGTTCGGATCGAACCGGCATGCCATCGGATCTTCGAGCACGCCGTCTTTCACGCCGTCGAGGCCGTCGCACGCGTCGAGGACCGCCTTGTGAACCGTCGCGTATTTTTCGCGCGGGATGTAGCGTGCCGGATCCGTCAGCGTCGCATGCGCGACCCACAGGCTTTGCGCGGAGAGATGCGTCATGTAATTCGCCGGCGCGCCGGCGATGATCCCGTCGTAATCCGCCGGATATCGCTGCGCCTCTTTGAGCCCCTGCCGCCCGCCGGTGGAACAGCCGTTCCAGTACGACACTCGCGGTGCCGTGCCGTAAAACGCCTCGATGAACGCCTTCGCCTGCATCGTCATTTCATGTACGGCTCGATGGGCGAAGTCCGCGAGCTTCTCGGGATGCCCGAGCGCGAAGCTGGCGTCGCCTCCAGGCCCTGCGTGTCCGGTGTCGGTCGACGCCGTCGCATATCCGCGTCGGAGCCCGGCAGCGAGCGCCGGATATGAGATGGCGCCTGCCCACGCGCCGTTGCCGACGCCTTCGAATTTGCCGTTCCAACCGGACGCCGGCATCCAGACTTCGATCCTGATGTCGGAATCGGCCGTCGGTTTCAATGTCGCCGCCACACGACAGAACGCCGGCAGGGCCGCAAACGCATTTGCCGCAGCCGGCGGCCCTTGCCCCGCACCGGTTGGGGGCGGTGTGAACCCGCCTGGCTGCACGACCTGCGCGATCGTGATCGTCGTGCCCGGCAGCGTCAGCGACGTCAGACGCTCGCACGATTCGGCAGCCGCCGCGCAGCGTGGAAACAGGGCGACCGCAAGGAGCACGGCCACAAACGGTCCCATCGACTCTCGCATGACGCGATATCTTACTGGAAAGGCATTCGGCGACCGCCGCTCGACCCGATCGAAGCCCTTCGATACGAATAAGCGCGAATTCAGCGAGAATTCAGCCGCTGTCGATAGTAGAAGAAACGCATTCGTGTCACAACAACACGATCTCGAGCGTTTCTTCTACCAGGAGCCAACGATCATGTCGAGCCGTCGCCCGCTGCGTGTCTCTCGCCGTTCCCTGTTGCTCTCTACCCTCCCGGTGATGCTGCCCTCGGCGTTGGCGCGCGCCGGCGAGCCCGAGAACCCCCTTCCGCCGTCGTTTCCCGGACAGGATCCGGAAATGGTCCGCGAGATGGTCACCGTCGCGCACGGTCACATAGCGCGTGTCAAGGAGCTCGTTGGCCGGCATCAGACACTGGCCAAGGCGTCGTACGACTGGGGCTTCGGCGACTGGGAGTCGGCGCTCGGTGCGGCGTCGCACGTCGGCAACCGCGAGATCGCGGAGTTCCTCCTTGCCAACGGCGCGCGCCCGACGATTTTTTCCGCCGCGATGCTCGGTCACCTTGACGTGGTCAAGGCGTTCATCACGTCGTCGCCCGGCGTCCAGAAGATCAAAGGGCCGCACAGCATCACGCTGTTGCGCCACGCCGTGGCGGGCGGGGCGCAAGCGAAACCGGTGCTCGAGTACCTGACGTCGGTTGGCGGCGCGGACGATCGGCTGCCGTCACAGCCGCTGACCGCCGACGATCTGGCAAAGCTGAAGGGCTCGTACGAATCGGGAGTCGAGATTACGGAGGCCCGCGAGCAGTTGACGTTCGGCCGCAGCGGCCGCACGCGCGGCATGGGCCACCTGGGATCGTACGAGTTCTATCCGGTCGGCGCGGAGCACGTCCGTATTCGCTTCACCGCTTCGCCCTCGGGCGTGACGCTGACCGTGCACGACCCCGGAGTTGTGTTGACGGCCAAGAAGACAGCGTAATCAACCACTACCGCGCGAGGGCGGTCGTGGCGAGAGCCGAGCGCACGCGTCCGGCGACGACGGCCTGAAACGCGGCCTCGCCCGCGCTCGTGAGCTCCGCGACATCCACCCAGACATGGGCCTGGTCCCTTGCGCGGATCAAATGCGCCCGCACGATCGTTGCATCGTCCCGTGCCTGCACCTGACCGATGACGATGTAGTCGGCATCGAGCGCGTCCCGCACTTTGGCGATGTCGCGGAACGGCCGTTCCGTTCGAAGCACGGCGGCGTTGCCAATCACGGCAAGAGCGGGTTCCGCCGTCAGCTCCGTGACGACTGCGTCGGTTAGCCCCTGCGCGAAGCGCGACATCTCGGACCGTCCGGTTTCGTTGTCGAACAGGACAACGGCTACACGCACGCGTCCGCGATCGGCACGCAGCTGATACGCCGCGGCGGCCACGCAGACGAGCGCGGCAGCCGCGGCGGCGATCCTCGCTCTGCGCCCGAGGCGCCATGGCTGGGAAGCGGTCTCACCGGCCCGAACGGCCTGAGCCGCGCGACCTTTCGCGAGCTCGACAGTACCGACGAACCGGTAGCCGCGCTTCGGCACGGTTTCGATGAAGCCCGGCCGCTCTGCGTTGTCGTCGAGCGCCTCTCGCAGCTTCGCCACCGCCGTGTTCAGCCCGGCGGCGGCGTCGACAAAGGTGTCGGATCCCCACAAACGCGCGGTGAGCTCCGCGCGCGTGACGAGCTCACCGGGGCGTTCGAGCAGCGCGGCCAACAGACGAAACGGCAAATCCTGAATGGGCACGCTCGTGCCCGCGCGCCGCAGCTCGCCCGATGCAAGGTCCGCCTCGAAATCGCCGAATCGCATGCGTTCGTTCAACATGTGTCGCGCACCGCTCGAACGATCGAATCCGCGGATCGCTCCACATCATGTTCCGTTGTCGACCAGTTCGAGATCGAGATTCGCATCGCGTCCATGTCGTGCCACCGCGTGCCGCCGAGCCAGCAAATGCGTTCGTCCTGCACGCGCCGCAGCACCTCGCGTGTCAGAGCGTCGGCGTCGCCGCCGGACCCTGGCTGCACGCGCGCCAGTACCTGGTTCAGGACGACGTCGTTGAGGATCCGGATCCGCGCCTCTGCGCGCAACCGATCCGCAAAGAGCCGCGCAAGGCGGCAGCAGCGGTCGAGCATGTCTTCGAGGCCGCGACGTCCGAGCGACCGCAGCGCCGCATAGACTGCGAAGCCTCGGGCGCGGCGCGACGACTCCGGTGTCCAGTCCATTGCCTCGCGCGGCTCGTCCGCCGATCGCACCAGATAGACGGCGTTCAGGCTCATGGCGGCGCGATGCGCAGCGGGATGTGCGACGAAGACGAGACCAGAATCGTAGGGCACGTTCAGCCATTTGTGCGCGTCGGTGGCCCATGAGTCGGCGCGCTCGACTCCACGAATGAGGGGCCTCAACGCTGCACTCGCCGACGCCCACAACCCGAACGCGCCATCGACGTGGAGCCACGCCTGGTGACGGCCGGCGACGTCGGCAATGGCATCCAGCGGATCGACCGCGCCGGTGTTCACGTTGCCCGCCTGGGCGCAGACAATCGCCGGGCCGTTGAGACCACCGAGAGCGGACGCCAACGCATCGGGTTGCATGCGGCCCTGATCGTCCGCACCGGCGCGGACAATGTGGCGTGAACCAATGCCAAGCATCCGCAGCGCGCCGATGACCGACACGTGCACTTCGTCGCCGACGACCACGTGGAGCGGCGGCGCGCCCTGCATCCCATCCGCTTCAACGTCCCACCCCGCCCGGCGCAACTGCTCATGGCGCCCTGCCGCGAGCGCGGTGAAGTTCGCCATGTGGCAGCCGGTGACGAATCCGACGCTGGCGGTCGGGGGAAGGCCCAGCAGATCGAGGAGCCAGGCGCCGGCAACTTCTTCGACGACGGCCGCGGCGGGTGACATGACGTACAAGGTTGCCGGCTGATCCCACACAGCGGTGAGCCATTCGGCGGCGACCGTCGCCGGCAGCGCCCCGCCGGTGACGAACCCGAAGTAGCGCGGCCCCGTCGTGGTGACGAGTCCAGGTTCGGCCGCGCGCGCGAGCGCGTCGACAACGTCGAGCGGCTCGAGCGGCGTGGCAGGCAGCGGACCGCCGAGTGCCGCGCGGAGTTCGGGCAGCGTTGTCGTGGGCCAGACCGGTCGATCGGCGCGCGACGCGATATACGCGCGCGCGATGGCCATCGCGCGGCTCAGAGAATCTTCTTCAGCCACGTGACGAGCGCCTGCGTCACCGCAGAGCTGACGTGCCGGTCCGTGAGGCGTCCGTACTCGTCGATTTCGCCGGTTGTTGCCGGCACGAGCAGATGATTGACCGCCGGCACTTTGACCACCTCGACGGGCGGAGCGTTCTTGCGTTTGCGCGCGAGCGCCTCGAGCCTGTCCGCATTCGACGGTTCGACCTGCGAATCGAGCTCGCCTTGCACGATCAGCAACGGCTTCCTGACCTTCGGCATGATTTGCGCGGGGTCGGCGACGAGCAGGCTTTGAAACTCCATGTTGTCGACGGCGCGGCGCACCTCCGGCGGAAGCTGGTCGAGCCCTTTGCCGGTGATCACCGCCTCGTGAATCTGCTTCTGCGTGTCGACTTTCGCCGCTTTCTCCGCCACCGACATGGTCGATTGGTCGAGCAGCCGCTTCTGTTGAGCGAGCACGAGTTCGGCGCCCGTTACACCGGGCGTGGCGATGAGCCCTACGGCGGCAATGTGATCGTCCTTCGCCGCCGCCAGCAACGCGACTTCGCCGCCTTCGCTGTGGCCGATGACGGCGATACGCTTGGCATCCACGTCTTTCCGCTTCGACAGCGTCCTGACGGCCGCGCGCACGTCGTCGGCGTAGTCGGCGAGCCCGGCCGATTCAGCCCGGCCGCCGCTTTGACCGATCCCGCGCTTGTCGTACCGCATCACGATGAATCCCGCATCGGAAAGGGCGCCGGCGATTTCGCCGAGAATCGGAATCCCAAACGCGACGCCGTCGCGATCCATCGGGCCGCTGCCACCAACGAGCACGACAGCGGGGACTTTGCCCGCGCCTGCCCGCGACGGTTTCGATGCGGTGCCTGCCAGCGAAAACCCGTTGCTCGGTATGCTCACCTGTTCGTCGTTCGGCCGCGAAATCGGCACACTGCGGGACGACACCGACGCGATGTCCTGCCGGACGACTTCCAGCGACTGCGCCGGAACGCTGAAACGAATCATCCGCCCCGACTCGTCGGTCCAGATGTCGGCGTCGAGCGCCATGCTCGGCTGCATGAGCGTCAGGCGCGTGCGTCGTGCGACGATCATCCGCGCTGTCGTCTGGATCTGTTGCGCCGACGACTCGCCGACGTGTGCGGCGAACGACGTGAGCGGCGCGGTATAGATGGGAATGTCGCTGCCGGCGGCGGCGCTCTTCAGCCGCGCGGCGAGCGCTTCGTAGGGTCCAAAAAACGACGTCGGCAGAATCAGCACCGCGCCGGCGTCAATCGTGTCGGTCTTGTGTGTCGGCTGGCCGTTGACGACCACGTCGGTTCTCGCGGTTGTACCGTCGACGACCGTATGGAGGGTCTGCGTCTGTCCTCGAACCGTGGCGTCGAGCGTCATGTCGATCGGCCGCCAGTCCTGCGTGTATCTCACCTGCACCCGCCGCGAGACGATGTCGATCGGCGCGCCCAGGCGTCCGGAGCTGACGATCGACCAGCCGTCGGCGGCGCGCGTGAGCGCGATCTGCTCGGTGCCGATCGGCAGCCCGCGCAGGAAGATCGTGAACGTCACGGCGCCGATGTCCTGGAGCGGCGGGGGCGGTGGCAGCTGCGCAGACGCCGCGAGCGGAAGACCCACGGCCAGCGCCGCGAATGCCGCGCGGATAGAATGAACCGAGGGCATGCCTCAGCATAGCACCATGATTCCGGCGGGCACTGCCGCCGCCTACGACGCGGCGCGGCGTCGCTCTGCGTTCGTCGATCGGTCCAGCCGCGGCCGCATCGTCGTCTCCGGGGCCGACCGCGCGTCGTACCTGCAGGGTCTTCTCACGAACGACATCACCGCGTTGCAGGCCGGCCAGGGATGTTATGCCGCGTACCTCACCGCGCAGGGACGCATGATCACGGACATGCACGTGTACGAGCTCGGCGACGTGATCCTGGTGACGATGTCCGGCGATGTGAAGGACGCGGTGCTCGCGAAGCTCGATCAGTTCATCTTCACGGAAGACGTGCAGCTCGGCGACGTCACCGCATCGTTCGCGCAGCTGGCGATCGTTGGACCCCAAGCCGCGCAACGCGTCGCGGCGCTCATCGGCGGCGTCACCGAAGATGCGCTGCGGGCCCTGCCGGCTCACGGCAACGTGCGCGCAACATGGCAGGGCGGGGCAGCGATTGTGACGCAGATCGTCGATGCAGGAGCGCCTGGCTACGAGGTGTATGTCGACAGCGCGCAGGCCGGCGCCGCCAGAGCGGCGCTCGTGGCCTCCGGCGTGGCCGAGCTCGACACCGGCGCGGCTGAAGCGATTCGCATCGAAGCTGGCGTGCCGCTGTTTCACCGCGACATGGACGAAGACACCATCCCGCTCGAAGCCGCGATCGAGTCGCGGGCGATCAGCTTCACGAAAGGCTGCTACGTCGGACAGGAAGTCATCATCCGCGTGATGCACCGCGGACACGGTCGCGTCGCGCGAAAGCTCGTCGGCCTGATTCTCGGCGGAGACGCCGTGCCCGCGCCGGGAGCGGCCGTTCGCGCCGGCGATCGCGACATCGGACGCGTGACGAGCAGCACGTGGTCGCCCGCGCTGACACGGGCGATCGCGCTGGCGTACGTCCACCGCGATTTTCTCGGGCCGGGTACGCAGGTGTCGGTGGGTGAAGCAGCCGCGGAAGTGGCGACGCTGCCATTTGTCCGTCCTGCCACTCAGGGGTAGGGGACGGCCGTCAGGACGGCCCAAGTTCAAGTGTAGCGGGCGGCCTTTAGGCCGTCCCGAGGACTCGAATCAACTCCGCATCCGCGGCCGGAAACGCCAACGTCGCCAGTTCGCCGCGCGGCACCCATCGCATCTCCTGGCCGATCTGCGGAACCGGCGTGCCAACCACGGCGCATTCGAGAAAATGCAGCTCCACGCACCGCTCAGGATAGGAGTGGGTCGTCGTCAATATCTCGCGACCAATCCGCGCGTCGACGTCCAGCTCCTCACGCAATTCGCGCGACAAGCAGGCGGCGAGCGATTCACCCGGGTCGCATTTGCCGCCGGGAAACTCCCAGTAGCCCTCGAGGTGCACGCCCGTCTGGCGCCTCGTCACGAGGAAGCACCCATCGCGCTCGATGACCGCGGCGGTCACCACGATGGTGGTCATGCGTCCGGCGTGAACGGGTAGGCGCGGCAGCTTTTGGCCATCGGACAGACGAGGCATTTTGGATTCCTGGCGACGCACACCATGGCGCCGAAATCCATCAGCGCCTGGTTGAAATCGAACACGTGACGCGCGGGCACGAGCGTTTCGGACACCGCCCACAGGTGACGCTTCATCGCGTGGCTTTTCGGATCGCCTTTCGCGACGAACACCCGGAACAGCACGCGTGCGACGTTGGTGTCGAGGATCGCCGCGCGCTCGCGAAACGCGAAGCTCCGGATGGCGCCCGCCGTGTAGGCGCCGATCCCCTTGAACGACAGCAGCGTGCCCTCATCCGAAGGGAGTGCGCCGCCGTACCGGGCGACCGCCTCGCGGGCGATCGTCTGCAGCCGGCGCGGCCTGATGTTGTAGCCGAGCGGACGCCACGTTTGGGTGACATCCTCTTCGGGCGCGGCCGCCAGGACGCCGAGCGACGGATATTTTTCCAGCCATTCGGCGTACTTCGGCAGCACGCGGTCCACTTGCGTCTGCTGGAGCATGATCTCCGACACGAGGATGTGATACGGGTCGTCGGTCTTGCGCCACGGCAGATCGCGTCCATGACGCCGGTACCACGTCAACAGACGCTGACGGAACCGCCGGCGATCCGGTGGCGCGGGCAACGGCAGCGGGCGCGGCTTCCTCGATGGCATAATGGAGACCTGTCCCCGAGATCGTGAAAATCTACACGCGCACCGGCGATTCCGGCGACACGTCGCTCTTCGACGGCACGCGGGTGAAGAAAGACGACCCTCGCGTCGACGCATACGGCGACATCGACGAGCTGAATGCCTGGCTCGGCCTGGCGCGCGCGTCTCGTCTCGATCCGGCGCTCGACGACGACGTCGTGCAGCTGCAGCGCGATCTGTTCGCCCTCGGCGCGCAACTCGCCGATCCGGGCCACACGCTCGCCCCCCGGGTGTCCAAAGCCGTGATCGGCGACGCGGACATCGCGCGGCTCGAGAGCCTGATCGACCGCCTCGAGAAGGAATTGCCGCCGCTGCGCCGGTTCATCCTTGCCGGCGGCTCGCCGGCCGGCGCGGCTCTGCATGTGGCCCGCACCGTCTGCCGGCGCGCCGAGCGGCGCATCGTCGCGCTCGACCCGCCCGTCGATCCTGTGCTCGTCCGATATGTGAATCGTATGTCGGACCTGCTCTTCGTGCTCGCGCGCGCGGCGAATCATCGCGGCGGCGTCAGTGAAACCGAATGGTGACACGAGAGCTGGACCGTCCATAGGTCTTGGTCCTTCGTGCCTGGTCCGTCCGCGGTCCTTCGTCCTCAGTCCGAACACGGCGCGCACAAGGACCAAGGACCAGGGACCAAGGACGGACCAAGGACCAAGAACGAAGAACTAAGGACCGTCCCTCTGCTCAAGGTCGCGCTTGACCGCATCGAAGATCGCCCGCGCCAGCTCCTGAGATACGCGCTCGCGAATCGCGCCGCATTCCACGAGGATTGTGCCGCTGACCGTTTCGATGGCGACGTCCCAGCGGTCCCGTGCAATTCCCTCGGGCCGATCCTCGAAACTGGTGGCCTGTCGCGCCTCGGCTGCGTGCCGCGCCGACACGTACGCCGCGATCGGCGCGCCGTTGATGAGCACCCGAACGGCGCCGATCAAGTCCTTGTCGATCGACCGGTCGCCATAGTAGAAGCGCGCATTGTCTTCGCTGAACAGCCGGAGGTCGGCGTCGGCGGGGATTTCCGCGATGATCGAGCGGCCGAGCGCGCGTTCGGAATCGCGCGAGCGCTCGCGCCGCCGCCGATGTGTCTTCAGGGCGGTGGCAAGGCTCGCGGCCGCGAGCAGCAGGACGATCGCGACCACGGCGGCGATGACGTCACGCATCACAGCGGCACGCTCGACGTCAACGAACGAGCCGGCGGGATCACCACGAGCGGCATGAACCAATGCCGCCGGCGGAGACTAGAATGCGGCGTGCCCGTCCCCCCCAAGCGGCTCGAGCCCGCATACGCGGCGTGCGAGCAGCTGGCGCGATCGCATTATGAGAATTTTCCGGTCGCGTCGTGGCTGTTGCCTCGTCAGATGCGGCCGCACGTCGCGGCGGTGTATGCGTTTGCCCGCGTCGCCGACGACATTGCCGACGAGGGCGCGCTGCCGGCCGCCGAGCGTCAGTTGCGGCTCGACGCGTGGCAGCGACGGCTCCACGCCGCCGTCGCGGTCGAACGCGCGCTCGAGGCCCCGCACGATCACGAAGACCTGATCGTCGCCGCGCTGGCGCACTCGATTCGCACGCTCGGTCTGCCGATCGCGCTCGTCGACGATCTGTTGAGCGCGTTCGGGCAGGATACCATGACGACGAGGTACGCTTCCTGGGCTGCGCTCTTCGATTACTGCCGCCGATCCGCGAATCCCGTGGGCCGGCTTATGTTGCGCATCGCCGGCTACCGGGACGCCGCGCTCGATCGATCATCCGATGACGTGTGCACGGCGTTGCAGCTCACGAACTTCTGGCAGGACTTCGGCCGCGACTGGCGTGCCGGCCGGCTCTACGTGCCCGGCGACGTGCAGACCGCGTGCGGCGCGGCCGAAGACGACCTCGTGGCCGGTAGAATGACCGCGGCCTGGGCGCACGCGATCGGCGAATGCGTCACAGTCACGCGGGATCTGTTCGCCGCCGGACGCGGTGTCTGTGATGGTGTCGGCGGCAGATTGCGGTTCGAATTGCGATTCACATGGCTGGGCGGCCACCGTATCCTCGAACGTGTCGATCACACACGGAGCGAGCTCCTGACCTGTCGGCCGACGCTTGGTGTCGCCGATATGCCGTCCCTGCTCTGGCGTGCGGCGTGGTGGTCGCGGGCGTAATGGCGAGAAAGACCAGCTTCTATTACTCATTTCTGGTCCTGCCGTCCCATCAACGTCAGGCCATCCTGGCGGTCTGGGATTTTTGCAGGGCTGTGGACGATGCGGTCGACGAGACACCAGCGAGCGCCGGCGTCGTGTCTGGCCTCGATGCCGTGGCGTTCTGGCGCGCCGAGCTCGGGCGCTGCTTCAACGGTCAGCCGCCGTCGACGCCCCAAGGACAACATCTTCAGCCACATATCGCGCGGTTCGGGCTGCTGAAGCAGGCGTTCGACGACGTCATCGACGGCGTCGCGATGGATGTGGACACGACGCGATACGCGACGTTTGACGAGCTGTTCGAGTACTGCCGGCGGGTGGCGTCCGCAGTCGGACTGATCTGCATCCGGATCTTCGGATGCGTGAACCCGCGCGCGTCGGAGTACGCATTGAACCTCGGGGTCGCATTGCAGCTCACGAACATCCTTCGCGACGTCAAGGACGACTTCGCGCGCGGCCGGGTGTATCTGCCGCTCGACGATCTCGCGGCCTGCGGCTGCACAATCGACGATCTTGCCCGCAGCGAGACGACGGAGCCGGTGCGGCGGGTCATCGCGTTCGAGTGCCGGCGCGCGCGCGATTATTACCAGCGCGCGGCCGACGCGCGTCCGGCGGAGGATCGTCCTCGCCTTGTATCGGCCGAGATCATGCGCGCCGTGTATTTCGAGACTCTGCGGCGGATCGAGCGGAGCGGCTACGACGTGCTCGGCAGGCGGATGCGCGTGCCCCGCCCGCGGCAGGCGGTCATCGCGTTGAAGCAATGGTTATGGCCTGCATGACGCAGTACGACGCCATCGTCATCGGAGCGGGTTGCGCCGGCCTCAGCGCCGCGGTACGGCTGACGGCGCGTGGCGCGCGTGTGCTCGTCCTGGAAGCCCGCGGCCGACTGGGCGGCCGAGCCACCGCCTTTGCCGATCGAGACACCGGTGTGATCGTCGACAACGGTCAGCACATCCTGCTGGGCTGCTATACCGAGACGTTTGCGTTTCTCCAAACGATTGGCGCGGCCGATCACGTCCACGTGCAGCCGCAGCTGGCGGTAACGATGATCGACACGGGCGGTCGCCGTTCGCGGCTCTCGTGCCCCGCGCTGCCCGCGCCGTTTCATCTGGTCGCCGGCGTGCTCGAATGGGAGGCGTTGACGTGGCGCGACAGGCTGTCCGTGCTCGCCATGGCGACGCCGCTGCGCAACGCACGGCGGGCCTTGCAGCCGGGATCCACGCTCCAGGCGGCCTCACCGGGAGAAACAGTCGAGAACTGGCTGATCCGGAACGGCCAGACGCCGCGCATCCGTGAAATGTTGTGGAACCCGCTGGCGCTCGCCGCGCTCAATCAGCCGCCGGAGCAGGCGGCGGCGCCCGTCTTTGCGCGCGTGATTGCCGAGATGTTCGGTGGCGACGCACGGGCGGCGGCGATCGCATTGCCGGCCACACCGCTGGATCGGATGTACGCAGAACCGGCGCGCGAATACGTTGAGGCGCACGGCGGCGCCGTGCGGACGGGTGCCCCGGCAAAGATCAGGACGGCTGACCACGCAGTTCTCTCGGTCGATGCCGGCGGCGACCAGTGGCGCGCAGGTCATGTCATTTCGACGGTGCCGTGGTTCGCCTTGTCCGACCTGTTCGATGAGCCGCCGGCCGCACTGGCGGACACGATTGACCGCGCGCGGCGGATGACGTCGTGCCCAATCGTCACGGTGAACCTCTGGTTCGATCGGCGCGTGATGGACGAGCCGTTCATCGGTCTGCCCGGACGCCCGATGCAATGGGTGTTCGACAAGCGGCTCGTCTTCGGCCGCCTTGGTGAAGACGACACGGCGAGCCACGCCGGAGCGCGGCAGGATCTTCCGCGCGCGGAGGCCGAAGAGGACGCGTGGCACGTGTCCCTTGTCTCGAGCGGCGCGGCGTCAATCCTCGGACGTCCGAACCATGAACTGGTGGCGATGGCGCATCGAGAGCTCATGGACGCGATGCCCGATATTCGTCCCGCGCGGCTCGTACGCGCAACTGTCGTTCGGGAGCCACGGGCGACGTTTTCGCTCGCCCCAGGGGCGCCGCAACGTCCGCAGTCCGAGACCGCCGTGCGCGGCTTGTTGCTGGCCGGCGACTGGATCGACACGGGGCTGCCCGCGACGATCGAGTCGGCGGTCCGCTCTGGACATCGCGCAGCGGACCTCTGCATTGGGTAATCAGATAATCTGGTAATCGAGTCATTGCATTGCTCAATCGCCCAATTCAATTGCCCGATTACCCGATTCCCCGATTATTCGATTCATGACCTCGATCGTCGTCCACTACAAAGAGCTGGCGCTGAAGGGGCGAAACCGGCCCTGGTTCATTCAGATCCTCGTGCGCAACCTGAAGACCGCGCTCACCGGTCTGCCGGTGCGCTCGATCCGCTCGATCATGGGCCGCATCGAGATCGAGCTTGGGCCCAACGCGCCATGGGACGAGGTGAAGGCGCGGCTGCGTCGCGTGTTCGGCATCGCGAACTTCTCGTATGCCTCACGCGGCCCGCACGATTTTGCCGCGCTGGCGGTGGCGATTCTGGACGACCTGGGCGATCGCGAGGCCGACTCGTTTCGCGTCTCGGCGACGCGAGCCGACAAGCGACTGCCATTCACGTCGCCGCAGGTCGAGCGTGAAGTCGGCGGCCTGATCAAAGAGGCGAAGAACTGGCGCGTCAGTCTCGACGAGCCGGCGCTGACGATTCACATCGAGATGCTGCCGGACGGCGCCTTCTATTTCTTCGGTAAGGAACCTGGAGCAGGCGGGCTGCCGACGCGCACCGGCGGCCGCGTCGCGTGCCTGCTCTCTGGAGGCATCGACTCGCCCGTGGCGGCGTACCGCATGATGCGGCGCGGCTGTTCGGTCGAGCTGATCCACTTTCACAGCTATCCGATCCTCTCTCGCGCCTCGCAGGAAAAAGTCCGTGAGATCGCCGCGCTGCTGACGCGCTACCAGTTGCGATCGCGGCTGGTCATGGTGGCCTTCGGCGAGCTGCAGCAGCAGGTCGTGCTGACGGTGCCGCCGGAGCTGCGGGTGGTCATTTACCGCAGACTCATGCTGCGCATTGCCGAGCAGTTGGCTCGCCACTGGCGGGCGCGCGCGCTCGTCACCGGCGAGGTCATCGGGCAGGTGGCGTCGCAGACGCTCGAGAACATGACGGTGATTGCAGCGGCGACCGAGATGGAAGTCCTTCGGCCGCTCGTGGGGATGGACAAGGACGAGATCTCGGCGCACGCGGAGCGGATTGGTACGTTTCCCGTCTCGATCATTCCCGATCAGGATTGCTGCACGCTGTTCACGCCGCGCCATCCGGCCACGCGCGCGCGGATCGCCGATGTCGTGGCGGCGGAGCAGGCGTTGCCGATCGACGAGATGGTCGCGGCCGCGGTCGCGGCGGCGTCGGTGGAGGACTTCCATTTCCCGGTGGTAACATTCGCACGACACGGGAACAGTTGACGGTCAACAGTTGACAGTCGACAGACAACAGTCAGCAGTCAACAGGTGACGGTTCACGGTCGACTGTTGGCGCCGACGTTCGGGAGGATTCGTCATGTTTCAATCGGCAAAAGAGATGGCGGACGCGGTCAAGCCTGCCGCGACCGTGTTGAGCGATCGCGTGAGCGTCACCGCGCCGGCAGCGCTCAGTGGCGACGTGATCGATCGGCTCGTCTGGACCGCGGTGTTCGGCCAGGACCCGGAGCTGCGCGGCACTGCCCGCTGGATCGTGCGCAGCCTCGCGGCCGCGTCGGGCGTCCGGCCGGCATCGATTCACGATCTGTACAGGGCGATGGGGCGCGGCGACGCCCGCGGCTTCACGGTGCCCGCGATCAACGTGCGGGCCATGGCGTACGACACGGCGCGCGCCGTCATTCGCGCGGCACGCAAACAGAACGCCGGCGCATTCATCTTTGAAATCGCGCGCTCCGAGATCGGCTACACCGAGCAACGGCCGCACGAGTACGCCGCCGTGGTGCTCGGCGCCGCGCTGCGCGAGGGGTTTACCGGGCCGCTGTTCATTCAAGGCGATCACGTCCAGACCAACGCCAAGAAGTACAACAGCCCGGAACGCGACAAGGAGCTCGACGGGCTTCGCGCCCTGATCAAGGAGGAAATCGCCGCCGGCTTCTTCAACATCGACATCGATACGTCGACGCTCGTGGATCTGTCCAAGGCCACGCTGCCGGAGCAGCAGGAAGTGAACGTGAATCTGGCGGCCGAGTTCACGGCGTTCATCCGCCAACACGCGCCGCAGGGAATCACCGTCTCGGTCGGCGGCGAGATTGGCGAGGTCGGCGGGAAGAATTCCGACGTCCACGAGCTGCATGCCTACATGGACGGGTACAACGCGGCGCTGAAGACGCGTGGCGGATCGCTCGTCGGACTGAGCAAGATCAGCGTGCAGACCGGTACGGCGCACGGCGGCTTCGTCAATGCCGACGGGACGGTGCGCACCGACGTCAAGATCGACCTGAAGACGCTCGAGGAGCTGTCGCGGGTGGCGCGCGAAGCCTACGGGCTGGCGGGCGCCGTGCAGCACGGTGCGTCGACGCTGCCGCCGGAGGCGTTCGACGCGTTTCCGCGCGTCGGGGCGTGCGAAATCCACCTGGCGACCGATTTCCAGAACATGGTGTACGAGCACCCGCAGTTCCCCGCTGACCTCAAGACCGACATGTACGCGTGGGTGCGCGAGCACGCGCTCGAGGAGCGGAAGCCGAGCGACACGGAAGAACAGTTCATCTACAAGGCGCGGAAGAAGGCGATCGGGCCGTTCAAGCGGCGCATGTGGAGCATCAGCGACGAGGGGCGCCGCGCCATCGGTCAGTCGCTCGAAGATCGCTTCACGTTCCTGATGCAGCAGCTCAAGATCGGCGACACGGCCGCCGTGGTGTCACGGTTCATTCGCGTTCCACAAGCCGCCCTCGATCGCGACGCCGAGATCGTGGCCGCCGGCGGCAAGATCACCGCCGCCGAGAAAAAAGCGGAAGGGCTCGCCGACTAGCTGTGTCTTCGTGGCTTACTTCGTGTCTTCGTGTCTTCGTGGTTGCATTTGTTCTTGCAGGTGCCGCCGGTTGCGCCCATCACTACACCACCAACGGCCTCGTCCTGCGCATCGACCGTCCCGGCGCGGCCGTCACGATCTCCCATGAGGCGTTTCCCGGCTTCATGGACGCGATGGCCATGCCGTTCGATCTGCGAGGATCGGCGCGCAACGCGGCGCTGACGGCCGGCGATCGCGTGCGGCTTCGCCTCGCGGTGAAGGGCGGCCGCTCGTGGGTGGATCGCCTGCAGCTGATCTCGGCGGCGCCCATCGACGCCGGCCTGCTGCAGACACCGGCCGTGCGGGCGCTCGTTCCCGTCGGTTCCCCGTTACCCGACTTCGAATTGATCGACCAAACCGGCAGCGCCGTCTCGCTCTCGTCCCTCAAGGGCAAGGTGGTCGCCGTCACCTTCATCTACAGCCGCTGCCCGCTTCCCGATTACTGTCCGCGGATGGTCGAGAACTTTCGCGTCATCCGCAGTCGCTTTGCCGCGCGCATGGATCGCGATCTCGTGCTGCTGACGATCAGCTTCGATCCCAAATACGACACGCCACAGGTTCTGGCGGGCTACGCGGCCGCCAACCGCGCCGGTGGACCGGGCTGGCACTTCCTGACCGGTGACCCGTCGCGGATCGAGCGCGTGTGCAACGCGTTCGGGATTCAGTATTGGGCGGAGGAAGGATTGATTACCCATTCGCTGGAGACCGCCGTCATCGATCGCGACGGGCGTCTGGCAGCGACGGTGGAGGGCAAGGAGTTCACGCCACAGCAGCTCGGGGATCTGGTGGAGGCGGTGCTGGCAAAATAACCACCACGGAGGACACGGGGGACACAGGCGACACGGATGAAGAATCCTAAATAGGATTGAACCTCCTGTCCACTGTGTCCTCCGTGGTGAAGAGTCTTATTGCCCTGCCGTCGTCGTGCGCAGCTTCTGCACCTGCGGCAAGTCCGCATCCGCATGTGCCCAGGCCTTGGCGGCATGCATCCGCGCCTCGCGGGCGTCGCCGGTTTGGCCGAGACCGTCGAGAGCGGCGGCCAAGCCAAACAGCGCGCGTCCGCTGCCGGGTTCACGTCCCAGCGTCTCGCGGTACGCGTGCTCGGCCGTTGCGAAATCGCCGACGGCCAGCGCCACGTTCGCGAAGCCTTCCGCGACCGGGCGCGGATACGAGGGCGGCTCGGTGTAGAGCATCGCTGCTTCTCGATCGGCGGCTTTCCGGAACAGCTCGTAACCCTTCTTGCGATCGCTGCCGCGCGCTGCGATCGTCGCGTCGAGCTCCTGTGCGCCGATGGCGATCGGCTCCTTGGACGAGGTCACGCCCTCGAGATCCTTCTGCATGTCTGCGAGCGTGGACTTCGCCTTCTCCAGCTGCCCCGTGGCCGCGTACGCGAGTCCCATCGCCCAATGCCGCCAGGCGTTCTGTTCCGGCTTGTCGTACACAGGGATCGTCTTGCCGTCCAGAATGTCGTGCCATTTCTCGAAGCGGACGACGGTCTTGATCAACCCGAAGTAGCCCTGCCGCCACGGACCGGTCTGTGTGTTTCCACCGCGCTCGCGCGGGTTCTCCTTGAAGGTGAGGAGATGCTGCACGCGGGTCATCGAGTCCTGGTACCGGCCGCCGATATTCAGCGCGTGAATCAGGAAATGCGTGTTGTGGCCGTGATGCCCGACGGGATACAGCGTGTCGGCGTTGATCCAGGTCAGCTCGTTGTCCGCCGCGGCCGTGAACGCCGCGATCGCTTCCTGAATCTTGTCGCTCTGCGCGTAGATGTGCCCGGGCATGTGCAGCGCGTGCGGAATGTTCGGGACGAGCTGCGGATAGCGCTCGTTCGCGTGCCACGCGTTCCATGGCATCTTGCTGCCTTCGTAGGCGTGAATCAGGTAGTGATGCGCGCCGAAATGGGTATCGTCCTTCGCCACCACTTCTTCGAGGAGCCGGATGGCGTCCATCGTGTTCGCGCGTGGTTCTTTCGTCACCGGATCGAACCCGTTGTCGGTCGCCAGGCCGAGCATTGATTTCGCGTCCAGGTCGTCGGGGTACGCGGCGACAAGGGCGCGAAGGCCCGCGATGTAGGCCGCGTCCGCGGCGTCCTTGTTGCCCGGCGCGCGCCGGGCGGCCTGCGCCTCGATGTACATGCGCTCTCGTGCGGTGACCTTGTCGCGCAGCGCCATTGCCTTGGCGATGGCTTCGCGAGCGCGGATTTGCGGGTTGACCGCTGCGCCTCCGGTCGTCCGCGCGACGGTTTCAGACGTCGCTTCGGGAGCCGCGCCCGTGCCGCGCCCGGTACCGCTGTTTGCCGAGTTGCGCATCAACTGGAAAGCCGGCCGGTAGTCGCCGGCCGCGCTCAGCGCGATGCACCAGTGCGCCATGGCCATGTCGGGGTCCAGCGTCGCCGCCTGCAGACACGATCGTTCCGATTCCATGAACCAGAACGAGTGGATCTGCGAGATGCCCTGGAGGAAGAACTTTCTCGCTTCCTCCGACTTCGTGGTGACGGCGAAGTTCTTCGTCGTGCCCATACCAGGCAGCAACTTGGCCGGCAGGAGCGGTTGCGCTCCTGGCGGAACCGCGCACATGTCGGGCTCGGGCCGGGCCGGTGCCTGTTTGGCGGACGCGAGGATGTCCGTGGTGGATCCGAGGGCGAGGGCGGCGATAAAGGCGGCAGAGGCCAGGTGCTTCATGACGCCAAGTATAAGTCGGGTAGGTCGGGACTTACCTGACCCGCCCGAGATGATTTCTACCGGTTCGGATCGATCGCCGGCACGTAGAGGACGCGGTCGACGAAACTGTTGTCCTGCCACGACGGTCCATTCGTGGTCGGCACATCCGTGACAACTTTGTAGATGTGCCCATCCGGATAGCAGATTCGCGACGCGGAAAAGCTGTAGCCCTGCCAGGAGATGATGTTTTCGCCGCCGTTCTTGATCAGGAGGCCAGCGCCTTCGCCTCGCAGTGTCCATGCGACCCACTTGGTGACCTCGAACGCGCCTTCGACCGTGTGCGTCGGATTCACCGCGTCATGGATGCATTCGACCAGCTTGTCTTTGTCGGCGATACCGCCACACCGCGAGGCGGGATCGGATGGCGGAGGCGGAGCTGGTGGATTGGGTACCGGTGCCGGAACTGGCGCCGGCGCCGGCGCGGGTGCACTCGGCTGCGGCCGGCGCAGCAGTTCGGTGCCGCTGACGGGTCCCAGACAGGTCGTGCCCGTGAATGGGATGCGCAGCGTGTTGCCGTTGTCTTCAATTGTTCCATTACCTGTCAGCGAGAAGCCGCAGTTGGGAAGCCCGGTCATGCTCGCATTGCCGCTCGCCGTGATTGTGACCGCCGTCCCGTTCACTTGACCCGACACGGTGCCTGAAATGTTGAGGCCGCCGCCGCACACACCGGTGAACGTCCCCGCGATGGATGTCGCCGTCTGCGACGTGATCTGATACTGGAAGTTGCCGCACGTATTCGGGCTGGGAAGCGCGGGCAGCGCGGTCGACGCCCACGTGCCGACAATCGACGGCGTCGCAGGCGGATTGCTCGTGGCGCCGGTGGTCGTCGATCCGGTGGTCGACGTCGGTCCGAGCAGGTTCGTCGTCTCGTGCTCGAAGCCGCAGCCTGCCGTGAGAAACAACGCGGCAACAGCCGCAGTCAGAACCGGAAGGGACCTGTTCATCTTACAAACCTGTAACGGGAGCCACGCTTCTCGTGCGCCCGGATTGGAGAAGTTCGATTTATTCGAGCGAAGAAACCGGCCGACTGGTCCGTAGCACGACGGCGGCCACGTCCGGCCCACGAATGGTTATCGGCGGCGTCGAAGGTACACGACAGCTTGGCGCGTCGCTGCGCTATGCGGAAAGGGGATGCCGCAGTCCGCTCAGATAATCGCGAAGGCCTTCATGCGTGCTCCGAAACGCCAGTTCGTCCCAGGGAATTGCGCCGCCCTCGAACTCAGCCGTTTCCAGGCATTCGTCGTCGACGCACAGCGTGCCGCCGAGTGCGGTCGCCGCATAGACGGCGATGACCGGCGCGCGGCCAGGATACGAATAGATGTTGACCAGCGCGTCGAGGCGCACGTCGAGGCCGCATTCCTCGCGGGCTTCGCGGATCGCTGCCGCGGCGAGCGGCTCGCCGCGGTCGACATATCCGCCGGGAAACACCCACTTTCCGTATCCAGGCTCGATTGCCCGCCGGACGAGCACGATGCGACTGGTCGCGGTGGCGATGATGGTCCCGACCGCAATCTTCGGATCGAGGTAGAACACGAATCCGCAGCGCGTGCAGACCGGGCGCGGTGGCTCCGTGGCCTTGAGACGGCGGCGATCGAGCGTCCCGCCGCACCTCGGACAGAAGCGGTACTCGTGCGATTCGTCGTGCGGGTGCAGCAAGTCAGTCATTGAATACGCGAGCGGCCGGGATGCCGGCCGCCGCGGGGCCGGCCTGAGCCTGCCAGTATAATTCCGAGGTTATGTCGATTCTGAAAGTTGCGCGCATGGGACACCCGGTGCTGCGCGCAAAGGCGCGCCCGCTCGAGAAGGCGGAAATCCGCAGCGTGCCGGTTCAGAAACTGATCGACGACATGATTGACACGATGCGCGAGTATCACGGCGTCGGGCTTGCCGCGCCGCAGGTACACGAAGGGCTGCGTCTCTTTGTCGCGTCGCTCGATTCGGGGGACGGTGACGCGGAGGAGGACGCACCGCTCGCCCTCATCAACCCGGAATTCACCATCGTTGGCGCCGAGATCGTCGAGGATTGGGAGGGATGCCTCAGCATTCCCGACATCCGCGGACGCGTTCGGCGGGCGCGGGAAATCAAAGTGCGGGCGATGGATCGCAAAGGCGCGCGGATCGAGCTGCACGCGCACGATTTTCCGGCCCGCGTCATCCAGCACGAGACGGATCACCTGGACGGTATCTTGTTTTTCGACCGGATGACGTCGCTCGAGTCGCTGACGTTTCTCGACGAGTATTCGCGGTTCTGGAGACAGGAAACCTAGGTCGGTTCGGCGACCTCTCGATTGCCGATGCGCTTCTTTTCCAGATTCCTTTCCGACTGCAGCCGTTCCAGCTCCACCTCGGAATGATCGGCGAACTGCATCGCGTCCGCGATGGCGCGATGTCCCGCGACCTCGGCAATGGCGCGGTGCATCAACTGGCAGATGCGGCGATACGACGGATGCCCCTGCGGCGCGGTGCGCAGCTCAATCACATGCATGGCTTCGCGCGCGTTCATGTCCATGTAGAAGCGGACTCGATAGGCCATGACGACGGCGTAGGGCGCGGCCTCGCGGAGGCGGTGGGCTGTCATTCGCTCGTACAGGTCCGCGGACTGATCCATGACCGCCCGCCAGTCCTTCTGCGCACCGGCGTCGACGATCGCTGCCGGCTCCACGTATCCGTGACGCGCCGTGAGCGGCTGCCATTCGAGCGTCAGGAGTCGATGACGCTGGAGGTCGCGGAATGCGCCGTAATCGGCGAGCACGTCGAATCGATAGCTCGTACGTTCGAACGCACGTCCGGGTTTGTGGCGGCGGTTGGCCCGCGTCCCCACGTAGGCGCGGAGGACCGCGGTGCGTTCGTCGGCCGGCAGACGTCCGGCGATGGCGAGCAGTTGGTCGTCGGGCAGCGCGGATGCGGAGTACAACGCAGCCGCAACGACCTTCGTCTCGCCGTTGGGATCGAAGTCTGTGAGCGTCACCTCGTCGCGATCTTCGGCACCGGCGTCGTCGACGAGCGAGGCGGCGATGCTCTGGAACTCGCGGCGCGTGTCCGCCAGGTAGCCAATCCAGCGTCCGCCACGGTCCGGTTGATCGATTCTGGCGAGAAACGCCGGAATCACACGGCGCAGCTCGGTGAGCATCTGCTGCGCGCATGCCCGCACTTCCTCGAGCGGGTGCGCGTACATGCGCAGGAGAAGCGTTTCGAAGGCCTGGCCGGTTCCGAAGAGTCCCACGTTCGACGTCGTGGCGGCCGGCAGCAGGCCGCGCAAGGTGTCCAGGGCTTTGGCGCGGATGACCGACTTGTACATCCCGTCTGAATCGTGCGGCGCCTTTGGATACTTCCTGCGAAAGTGCGCTTCCATTGGCGGAAGCCACCGCGCATAGGTGTCGAACGCGCCGTCGAGCGTGCGCACGAACTGATCGCGGTGCGGCGAGCGCTCGACTTCTGCCGGCACGTGATACTTCCAGCGCTGGTTCGGACGATCCGTGTACGGCACGTAGCGGGTCGACTGTTCGAGGTACGCCATCAGGCGTCCCCATTCGAGCACTTTGGTCAGCACGTTGGACACGCCTTCGCAGGCGATGTGGGCGCCGCCAAGCTGTGCAACCGAGTCGTCGCCGTATTCGCTCAACACGCGCGCGTACAGCGTGTCGGCGCGTTCGGTGCCGACCGTCGCGGAGTGCGTCGCGGGCGCTCCGCCGTCCGGAGCGATCTGACCGAGAAACTCGTCGAGAAAGAGACGGCGGACCGACTTTGCCGAGCGCGAGTAGCGCGCGAACAATGCGCCCTTGACGGTTTCGGGCAGGTTCGTCAGCGCGAAGATCGGCTTGTCGGTGTTGGTGAAGTACGGCGCAAGCGCGCGCGCTTCATCCGGCGTGAAGGTGTCCACCGTGGTCGGGTATTCTACCGCGCATGGCGACAGATTACGCGTACCGGCACCGGCTGTCCGTGCGCTTCCGCGACTGCGATGCGATGGGTCACGTGAACCACGCGGTGTACTTCACGTATTTCGAGCAGTGCCGCCTGACGTTCTGGCACGACCTCACCGGCTGGCCGTCGCCGCACACGCGGGTGATTCTGGCGAGAGCCGAGTGTGACTATCGCGCGCCGGCGCATTTTGGCGACGAGCTCGAGATTGGGCTGAACGTCGGCGACATCGGACGATCGAGCTTTGCGCTGGTGTACGCGATCGTGCACGCCGACAGCCGTCAGCTCGTCGCAAATGGCACGACCGTGATGGTCAGCTACGACTACGAGGCGGCGAAGCCCGTGTCGTTGCCCGATGCGACGCGGGCGCTGCTGGAGCGGTTGAGAAGCGCACGGGAATGAGGGACGGAGGTCACCAGCAGGGACGGAGGTCATCGGACTTAGAATGACGGGATGGTCTACATTTTCGGCAAGGACACCTGACCTTACACCCAAGCCGCCCGTGACGACTATGAGCGGCGGCATGAGGCGTTCGAATACGTGAACGTCAAGAAAAACGCTGCCGAGCTGCAGCGAATGCTGGGCTACAGCAAGGGTCGCCGCGCCGTGCCGGTGATTGTTGACGGCGACCGCGTGACCATCGGCTTCGGCGGCACCTGAGGGATCTGACGCCCGCCGTGCGCGGGCTGACATGTGAACCGTGTTCTCACCGATCCTGCTCGACGCCTGCAATCCCGGACCGATGACCGGTTCCGGCAACAATACGTACTTGCTCGCCGGCACGGTGGACACGCCTGACAGTGGACGCCACGTACATTCGCACGATCGAACGGCGGCGCTCGTCGACTCCGGCGTCGGCGCGCCGGAGCATCTCGGGGCGCTGCGGTCCGCGCTCGCAGCGCACCGGGCGCGTTTGACGCTCGTGCTGGTCACACACGGCCATCGCGACCACGCGGCCGGCGCGCCGGCCATCGCGGCTGCGCATCCGGACGCCACGTTCGCAAAGTACCCGTGGTCTGGCGAAGACGTTGACGATGGCCTTGCATGGCAGGCACTCAGGGACGGCGAGCAGGTCGTCGCAGGCGGTGAGCCGTTGACCGTGCTCCATACGCCAGGGCACTCTCCCGACCACCTCACGTTCTGGCACGACGCAAGCGGGTCGGCGTTCACGGGCGATCTCGTCGTGCTGGGCAGCAGCGTGATGATCCACACCAGCGGCGGGGGCAATCTCGCGCAGTACCTGGCGACGCTCGAACGCCTGATCAACCTCAAACCGTCGCAGCTGCTGCCGGCTCATGGGCCGCGCATCGACGATCCTCGCGCCGTGCTCACCGGCTACCTCGAACATCGCCGCGCGCGGGAACGCCAGGTGATCGCGGCGCTTCGCGCGGGCCGGGACACGGTGCAGGCGATTGCCGAATCCATCTATGATGGTCTCGACCCGGCGCTCGTGCCGGCCGCGCGCGAGAACGTCCTCGCGCACCTGGAAAAGCTCGAGGCTGAAGGACGTGCCGTAAACGAATCGGGCCGATGGGGCGTGTGATGGCGATCGGCTGACGATCATCGGAGCGACGTCTGTATGGACAAGATCATCGACTTCATCAACGTGAACCGTGAACGGTATCTCGACGAGCTGAAAGCGCTGCTCGCGATACCGAGCATCAGCGCGCTGCCCGAGCACGCCGGCGACGTGAAGCGTTGCGCCGACTGGTGCGCCGACGAAATGCGGCGAATCGGACTGGAAAACGTCCGGCTGATCGACACCCCCGGCAACCCGGTCGTCTATGGCGACTGGCTGGGCGCGGCCGGCGCACCGACGATTCTCTTTTACGGCCACTATGACGTGCAGCCCGTCGATCCGCTCGAGCTGTGGGAGTCGCCGCCGTTCGAAGCGACGATCCGCGACGGCGAAATCTACGCACGCGGATCGGCCGACGACAAGGGCCAGGTGTTCATGCATTTCAAGGCGGTCGAAGCGCACTTGAAGCAGAACGGGCGGCTGCCGCTGAACATCAAGTTCATTCTCGAGGGCGAAGAGGAAGTCGGCAGCGCACATCTGGACGATTTCATCCGCGCCCACAAGGACGAATTGCGCGCCGACGTCGTTGTGATCTCGGATTCGGGAATGTTCGCGCGGGGCGTGCCGTCGATCTGTTACGGCCTGCGCGGGCTCGTGTACTTCCAGATCGATCTTCGTGGGAGCAGCACCGATCTCCATTCCGGATCGTTCGGCGGCGCCGTGGCCAACCCCGCGTTCGTGCTCGCTCAGGTGCTCGCGCAGATGAAGGACCGCGGCGGCCGCATCAAGATCCCCGGGTTCTACGACGATGTGGTGCCGCTGCAGGAGGCGGAGCGGCAGGCGTGGGCGTCGCTGCCGTTCAACGAGCGTCAGTACAAGAAGGATTTCGGCATCCCGAAACTGTTCGGCGAGACCGGATACACCACGCTCGAGCGGACGTGGGCCCGGCCGACGTTCGAGGTCAACGGCCTGCTGTCGGGGTTCACCGGAGAGGGCGCAAAGACCGTGCTACCGGCCATCGCGATGGCGAAGGTGAGCATGCGGCTCGTTCCCAATCAGAGCCCTGACACGATCGCCACGCTGTTCGAGGAGCACGTCCGCAAGATCACGCCGAAAACAGTGGCGCTGAAGATCACGCGTATGCACGGCGGCAAACCCTGGATGACCGCGTACGACAACCCGTTCGTGCAGGCGGCGGGCCGCGCGATCGAACGCGGGTTCGGGAAGAAGCCGGTGTTCACGCGTGAAGGCGGATCGATTCCGGTGGTGTCGACCTTCCAACAGGAGTTGGGTCTGCCGTCGGTGCTGTTCGGTGTGGGCCTGCCGGACGAGAACGCGCACGCCCCGAACGAAAAGCTCGACGTCGAGAACTTCCACGGCGGCATCATCGCGTCGGCGATTCTGTACGAGGAGATCGCCCGCGGTGTAGGACCGGCCTGACGGAATCTCCACCTTACACAGAAATCACTTGGCTGCAATCTTCAGATTGGAGAAGTAGCCCTCGGTGCCAGGTCCGACCCACAATGCCACTCCTCCTTCTCGCGGCTCGAGCTTCAGATCGTTGACGATGAGGCAGGGTTGCTCCGCTCCGTGCACGTAGAGCCGCGCTTTGCGGCCTTCGACCTCAATCTTGTACTTCGTCCAGACTCCGGGCTCCAAATCAACGTACGACTCGTACTTTTCCGGAGCCTCTTGCCGCGATCGGGCGAACTCGAAACTCGGGTGCGCACTGTATTGGGTGGAGTGATTGCGCCGGACTTGATCGTCGGCTCGGCCGTTGGTGGGTCTGAGATAGATGTACTCGTAGCTGCCATCGGCCTGCAGCCGAAAGGCGATGCCGATGAAGCCGCGCGCGGCGGTGCCGGCGGCAAAAGCGGCCGGCTGGCCTGCGAGATCCACTTCGATCGTGCCGTCACGGAACACCGCGTCCTTGACCACGGCGTACGACGCGGCGTTGGCGGCCTCGGGCGTGGCGATAACCTGGATCGCACTCCGTCCTTTGAAGTTGGTCTGCGCGATCGACACGTTCTTCCCGGCCAGTCGATCCGCACTTTGGGCGGCAAGCGGGACGGCAAGCAGCGCCGACAGAGACGCGCGTGTCACGGTCATCGCTGAAGGGAAGGGTATATTCATTTCGGATCTCCTGGCTGAAGGTCCGCGATCGACATCCAAACGACGGCCGTAGTCATGGTTCGCCCTCCCATCTTCGGCGCGTAGGACAGGGGCGTCAATTCAAAAAGGTGATAGACGATTTCAGCATCCTGCCAGACCAGAGAGCTGGTGCTACAGTGAGCCGGTGTCGAAGCTCGAGGTCATCCTCGACGCGCTGCAGCGCTTCTACGGCGCGCTCCCGATGCCGCCGCGCGATCCGTTCACGCTGTTTGTCTGGGAAGTGCTCGCGGTTCATTCGACGCCGCGGAAGCGCGATGCCGCGCTGGCGGCGCTGAAGCGGATTCGCGCGCTGACGCCGGACGCGATGTGGCGGGCGCCGCAGAAAAAGCTCGAGGAGACCGTGACGCTGGCCGGACCGTACGCCGAGCAACGGCTGCGCGCGCTCCGAACCGGCGTTGACGTGTTCCGCCGGTCGCCGACGCTCCCGGCCGTCATCCGCGGACCGCTCGCCGCGGCTCGGCGCGCGCTCAAGCCGCTGCCTCAGCTGGGTGAGACGGGCGCGCACCGGATGCTGCTGTTCGCGGCCGACCATGCCATTCTGCCGGTCGATGCGCGCGTCTGCCGCGTGGGCCGCCGCCTCGGCTACGGCGAGCCGTTCGACGATTTCCGCAGACAGGCGCGCTCAGTGCAGGACGCGATGCACCGGGAGCTGGCGCCGGACGTCGCGACGTACCGTCGCGCGTTTCTGTATCTCTCGCACCACGGCGCGGCCACGTGCACGGAAGCGGACCCGCACTGCGCGGTGTGTCCGTTGTTGAAGGAATGTCCTGAAGGGCAGAGCAGAACGCTTCACCACTGAGGACACAGGTTTGATCCTCCTCTCCTCCGTGTCCTCTGTGGTGGAAGAGGCTGTTCCCGCAGTCAGTTCAGGGAAGCCACCCTGCAGCGAAGCGTCTTGACGTGTTCCCAGATATCCGCTTGCTCTTTGCGGTCACTTTCGTCGGGATCCGCTTTCGCGGACAGCTGCAGATAGGCCTGCAGATCGCGGAGCGCCGCCGAAAAATCGTTCAGATGGTACGCGAGCAATCCGCGGTCGCGCAGCTCGTTGAGCGCCGACGGGTTCACCGCCACCAGCAGCTCGGTTACATCTCTCGCCTGCGGAAATGAGTGCATCGCCATGTACACCCGCTTCAGGTTGAGCAGCATGCGCGCCAGAATCTGCGGCTTCGTCGCGTGCGCGAGGAGCCTCGACGGCGAGACGCCGTCCTCGTCGTCCTCGGTCTGCGCGTAGCGGCGCAGCAGATCGTCTTCGGACAGCAGCGCGCCGCCATGGTACGCATCGATGATCAGATCTTCGGCGAACGGCTGCTCGCGCCGCGCGGGACACCGCAGCAGGAAGTGCCCGGGGAAATTGATGCCTTCGACGTGGACCCCCGCGCGCCTGGCGACTTCCATGTACAGCAGCGCAAGCGTGATGGGAATGCCCGTTCGACGATCGAGGACTTCGTTCAGGAAGCTGTTGCGCGGGTCCTCGTAGTGACGGTCGTTGCCGACGAAGCGCAACTCGCCGAACAGGTAATCGTTGAGCGCCATGACGCAGGCATACCGTTCCGGGTCGACGCCGGGCGGGGCGTCCGCCAGCTCGGTTGATGCGACGGTGACGCGAGCTTTTGCCTCGCGACCGATCGCGTCGAGCTGATCGAGATAGGGGCCCGCGTCGATTTTCGGGTACTCGACGCGCGCGATCATCAGCGCGGCAATGGCGAGGTCGGGGTCGGGGCTGAGCGCGGCGTGCGTGAAGCTCCGGATGAAGCGCTCCTGTATCACGGCCACATAGTACCGCAAAGGCGCTGTGAGGGTGCTGGATGCTGCGTGCTAAGTGCTAGGTGCAGTGGACGCGTGGGTGCTACGTGCAGGTACAAGGTGCCGAGGTGCGGCGCGGAGATGCTGGGGGCGAGGTGCACTCAGCACCCAGCACCCAGCACCCTTACTATTACCAGTTCACGCGAACGCCGAAACGCACGACGCGTGGAGCCAGGACGGCCTGAATCTGATTCGCGTTTGCGGCATTCTGCCGGCTGCGGATTGCCTGAATCGTGTTCGAGTTCGCAACGTTGAACACGTCGAGCGACGGAATGAACCGCGCCGTTCGGACTTTGACCGGACGCTCGAGATGGAAGTCGAGGTTCTGGTAATTCGGCAAGCGCGCTTCGCCTACCGGCTCCAGGAGCACGTCGGCCTGGCCGCCGCCGTTGAGGCGCGAAGGCGTCTGGATGGTGTTTTCCAGCGGATAGCCCTGCCGCGCGTTGTAGAACGCCGACACATTCACGTCGCCCGGCAACTGATACAGGCCGCTGATCTTGAACAGGTACTTGGCGTTCACGTACACGTTGCCGATGCCGCTGCCGCCTGTCAGGTAGTCGTACTGGAATCCGTTGCGTTTGTCACGCGCGGTCGGATCCTCAGAGATCGTGCCGCTGCCGGCGCTCGGCTGGCTGCCCGGGAACGCGCCGAAGTTCACGATGGTGCTGTTGTACGAGAAGCTCGTGTTCATCAGCCAATGGTGCGACATGCGCTTCCGTGCCGTGAGCTCGACGCCGTTGAACACGCGATTGAAATCCGGAATGTTCGCCAGCGTGATGATCGTCGGCTGTTGGAAGGCCGGCTGATAGTAGGTGATCGTCGGACAGTTCGCCGCGCCGATGCGGTTCCCGTCGGCGCCTGGGCACCCCGCCGCCGGGGGGATGAACGTCACCGGCAGCCAGTCCGCCGACGTGATGCCCACACGGTCGTTCCACGCGAACTCGCCGTACTTCCGCCAGATGTAGTTGGCGCCCACGGCAAATCCAAGGCCGACCTCGCGGTCGACGCCGAGGATGAACTCGTCGGTGACGTCGTTCTTCAGATTCGGATCGACCGAGTTGACCGACACGGTATTGGCCGGATTCGCCGCCGACCAGTTCGTGCTGGCCGACAACGGATTCGCGCTCGCGATCACTTCGCTCGCCTGCGCCGACTTGTCTCTGTTCGCGTCGACCCACGGGTACCGCAGCGTCGTGGACCCTACCGGGTTGATCGTCGAGGCGACGCCACCCGTACCCACCTGGCCGTAATAGCGGGAGAAGTTCGCCTTTGCAAGCGTCTTGCCGTTGCCCGTGACGTCGTACGTCAATCCGAGGCGCGGCGAGAAGTTGTTGAACACGATACCGGGATCCGCACCCGTGAAGTTGAGCCCCGGCAGCCACTGCGGCGACAGCGGGTTCGCTCCGATGCTCGCGGCAAGGGCCGTGTCGGTGATGCGGTCGTACCGAATGCCAAGCTGCATCGTGATGCGATTGTGCGTGAAGGTGTCCTGCGCGAACGCAGAGATGTTCGACAGGTCGTAGAGGCTCAGGCCGTCGCGGACCAGGTCGACTTCGCAGCCCGTCGCCAGGATCGAGCAGTCGTTGTCGATAGCGGTTCGGAAGCGGACGCGGGCAAAACCACCGGTGTGGTTGAGCGAGGAGCTCTTCGCGTCCTTCCAGTAGCCGCCGAACTTGAGCGCGTGATCGCCCCCTGCCGTGCCGGGCATGAAATAGTTCGCGTTCAGCGTAACCTGGTTCACCGGGCGGATGAACACGCTCTCGCTGCCCGAGCGGCCGTTCAGACCGGTCGAGATGAGAATCGTCGGCTGGACGTCGCGCAGTTCAGGCGAGTGGAAGCCCAGCGTGAAGTTGTTGCCGACGTGCGCGTACTGGAGGTCGAGCAGCAGCCGATCGCTGACCACCCACTGGTCGCCGAACTTGTAGGTGGGAGTCGGCCCTGTGTTCCAGAGATACTTGCCGAAGGACTTCGGCACAGCGCCCTGCGGTGTGGTCGTCTCGATCGGATTCAGGTCCGACGCGCCGCGCGCGTTGCGTTCCTTCTTGGCGAAACTGTTGAACAGGCTGAGCTTGTTCCCCTTGAACAACTGCACTTCGCCCTTGAGGTTGGTGGTCTGGAGAATCGTGAGGTCGGTGTTCAAGCAGCTGTTGATCGCGTCGATTGAGGACGCGAGATTGATGGCGGGCGTTTTCAACGCCTGGCATGCCGCCTCTGGCTTGTAGAAGCCGAGGACGCCAACGCCGATATTCTGCTTGCCGAAGCTGCCCCAGACCCAGGCCTTCCCCTTCTTGAGCGGACCGCCCACCTCGACACCGTAGTCTTTGATGTCCTGAATCGGGTTGCCCGACGTGGCGCCCTGGCCGCGCAGCGCGTCGTCGATGTTGTTCGACTCGAACTTCTCGTTCGTCCGGTAGAAGCGCGACGAGCCCTTGAAGCGGTCGGTGCCGCTCTTGGTCACGAGGTTGATGCCGACCCCGCCCGTTTGCTGCGCCACGTCGACGCCGCCAGTGTTGATCGTCATTTCCTCGAATGCATCGAAGTCGAAATAGGCGGGTGACGCCCCGGTTGCGGCCATGTCGGTGATGTCGACGCCGTCGAGCGCCCACTTGTTGTTGAACGGGTTGCCGCCGCGCGACACGTAGTTCGACTGCTGGCCCGACATGTTGCCGCCGACGTTCTCGCGATCCATGGCGATGCCGGCCGTCTGCTGCAGAATGACCCATGGGTCGCGGGCCGACGGGATCGTCTGGAGCAGCTCGTTGGTGAAGGTCTGATGCGTGCCCGTGTTGCGCGTATCGATGATGGGGCTTTCACCGGTGACGGTGATGGTTTCCTGCACCGTGGAAATGGCCATCTGCGCGTTCACCTGCGCGCTGAAGCCGACGGTCACGTAGATGTCCTGGTTGACGACCGTCTTGAAGCCGGTCAACTCGAACTTCACCGTGTAGGTCCCGATCGACAGGCGCGGGAACTGATAGGTGCCTGTTTCGCTGGTAACCGCCGTCAGCGGCTGGAGCAGCACCGGGCCAGACAAGGTGACCGTCACGCCGGGCAGAAGTGCGCCCTGCTGATCCGTCGCCTTGCCGAAGATCTCACCGGTCTGCTGCTGCGCGCTGGCCAGCGTGCTCGCGGCACACAACGCCACGAGTGCGAAGACCATTGCTCGAACTTTCATCCTGCCTCCTCAATTCAAAACGACGACGAATACGAGATGCCCGGAAATGGACGCTGTATCAAAGAGATCGCTGTCCGAGGGTAAACGTCAGTATCGCTGCCGCCTCGCAGGAGTGTAAAGGCGAAAGGACGGTCAAAAGTTGCCGAATTGCGCCTGAATCCAAGTGTTTGGATTGTTGTTCAAATTCGGCGTCAATCACCGTACAGGTGCCGCAGACTGTCGAGCGCCAGTTCGTCCAGCGACGGAATGACGAGGTCCGCACCAGCCAACTCGGAGGCCTCATACGTTTGCGCAACGCCCACGGTGACCAAGCCAGCGATCCGCGCAGACTCGAGGCCCCAAACGGAGTCCTCAACGGCCACGCAGTCGGAGGGCGGAAGCGGCTCGTGCCGTGCCGCCGCGAGCTGAGCAACGGCGTGCAGATACGGCTCGGGCGCCGGTTTGCCCACGGACGTGTCTTCGGCCGAGACGATGACGGTGAAGTAGCGGGTGAGGCCTTCGCGGTCGAGCACGCGCCGGATTTCAGGGCCGAGTGCGCCCGACGCGATTCCGATCGGCACTTCGGCGGCGGCACGGCGGATGGCGTCGGCGGCGCCGGAAAAGAGAATCGAGACGTCCCCTTCCAGCATTTCGAGCCGCGCCGCCTTGCGCGCGACGAGCGCCCCGATGTGCCCAGCCGTCCACACGGTGCCGCGCTCCGCACCAATCGCCCGAAACACCCCCACATCGTCGTGTCCCAGGTACCGCGCGTAGTAGTCGTGTTCGGCCAGCGCCAGGCCTTCATCGGCGAGCACCTGCTGAAACGCGCGCAGGTGCAGCGGCTCGCTGTTGGCGATGACGCCATCGAAGTCGAAAATGATCGCGCGCAAAGGCATGAACGTCGTACTTCGTACTTCCTACTTCGTACTTTTCATCTTCTCTCCCGCCCGAACCGGCAGCGGGAGCCGATTCTCACGGGGCGGGTACGGGCACTCGTACGTGGGGTTGTAATAGCAGTAGGGGATGTAGGCGCGGTTGAAGTCGATGTTGTAGATGCCTGTCGCGGTGCGATCGAGATCCAGGAAGCGACCCGCCGCGTAGGTTTCGGTTCCATTCGTGCGGTCGCCGAAGGGAACGAACAGACGATCGACCGATCGCTCGGCGGCGGGCGCGAAGGCCGTCAGCTTCAGCGGCTGCGCTTTCAGGGTGAACTCGAGCGTGCCGACGCGCCGAAACTTGTCGGCGCCGCCGGTCGACGTCGGCATCTCGATGATCGTCGGATCGTCGATCGGCTTGAGCGTCGCCGGCACGTTGTACTCGGGGTCGATCGGGAAATACGCCAGCGGCAGGAAGACCGCATGATTCGCCTTCGGAATCGGATCTTCGCTTGCCTCGAATGCCGCATCTTTCGCCGCTCGATCGGAGGCGATTCTCGTAGCGTAGTCCTTTTCGTCTGGCGGTTTGTTGCTGCAGGAGATCACGAGCAGGAGAACCGCCACGAGGGCGGGTAGGGCAGGATGGGCGGGATGGGTCAATCGTCGGGGCAGGGCTGTCCCCTCCAGCCCTTCCCGCCTGTCCTGCCCGTTCAGCCTCATGCGAACGGATACCCGCCCCGGGTTACCGTCTCCTCCGCGAGGCGGCGCCGCAGGACAACGGTGTTGATCGGCGACACCTTGAGCAGCCGGCGCAGGGCGGCGAGCATCGTGCGGAGCGTATCGCCGTCGACCATCGCCGCGAGCGCCTGGCGCGCCGACGCGTCAATGCGTAGCGCAGCATCGTTCACGAACACGCGCGCGGCGTCCACGTGCAGCGCGGCGCGGGGTGCCTGCCGCTTCGACGCGGCAGCCGCACGAAGCGCCGCGCTTTCGGCGGAGTAGACATCGATGGCGATGTCGGCCAGGTGCATCAGCACTTCCTGCTCGTCGGTGAGCTTCTGGCCGTAGGTCTGCATCGCGAGACCGAGCACCATCAGCGCCGTCTTCTTGAACGCCGCGATCGCGCGCAGTTCCTCCGCCAGCGCCGATTCGTCGTCGGCCGGCGGCATCGAGGGAGGACCGAGCAGCTCGTCCTGCAGCGCCTTCGCCGCCGGGATCAGCGCGAGGTCTCCTTTGACCGCACGGCGCACGAGCATGCCCGGAATCAGCAAGCGGTTGATCTCGTTGGTCCCTTCGAAGATGCGATTCACGCGCGCGTCGCGGAAGTGGCGCTCCGCCGGATAGTCCTTCACGAAGCCGTTGCCGCCGTGGATCTGGATGTTCTCGTCCAGCACGAAATTCAGCGCCTCGCTGCCGGCCACCTTGGCGATCGACGCTTCGACGGCGTACTCTTCGAACGCCGCGAGCGCGGCGGAGCCGTCCTTCGGCTCATGCGGCGTCGCCGCGATCCTGGCATCGACAAGACCGGCGGTTCGATAGAGCAGGCTCTCGATTGCGTAAGTGCGGACGACCATCTCGCCGATCTTGTGCTTGATGGCGCCAAACGACGCGATCGGCTGACCGAACTGCCGCCGCGACGCCGCGTACTTGGCGGCTTCTCCTATCGCGCCGTACGCGCCGCCGCCGCACGCGGCCCCGAGCTTGAAGCGGGCGAAATTCAGCACGTTGAACGCAACTTTGTGGCCCTTGCCGATTTCGCCGAGCACGTTCTCCGCCGGCACCCTGACGTCCTGAAAGATCAGCGCCGTTGTCGACGAGCCGTGCAGGCCCATCTTGTGTTCTTCCTTGCCGCTCTTGATGCCGAAGGCGCGCTCGACGAGAAACGCGGTGAACTGCTCGCCGTCCACTTTCGCGAACACGACGAACAGGTCGGCGAAGCCGCCGTTGGTGATCCACATCTTTTCGCCGTTGAGGACGAAGCTGCCGTCGGCCTGCCGCGTCGCACGGGTTCTGGCGCCGAGCGCGTCGGAGCCCGAACCGGTTTCGCTCAATCCGTAGCCGCCGATGATCTCGCCCGTCAACAGCTTTGGCAGGTATTTCTGTTTCTGCGCCTCGCTGGCGAAGAGGTGCATGGGAATGATGGTGAGATTCGCATGCGCCCCCCACGTGGCGCCGAACGACGCGGACCGCGCCATCCGCTCGCTGACGATGAGCGAGCTCACCTTGTCGAGACCGACGCCGCCGTACTCTTCGGGGATGTCGACGCCGAGCAGGCCGAGATCGCCGGAACGCTTCACTAGGTCGCGCGCGAGCGCCCAGTCCTTCTGCTCGAGCTGATCGAGCTTCGGCAGCACTTCCTGGTCGACGAAGGCTTGGGCCGTTCGTCCGATCAGGCGATGTTCCTCAGTCGTGCGTTCCGGCGTGAACACGGCGTCTGGCTCGGACGGCTGCAACAGCCATTCGCCGCCGCGCATCGGCTGCACATCGCGCGCGATGTCCGCGCCCGCAGGGATCGTTCCGGTTGTCGTCGTTGGCATGATCACATTCTCTCAAAAATGCCGGCGGCCCCCATGCCGCCGCCCACACACATCGTCACCATTCCATATCGGGCGTTGCGCCGCTTCATCTCGTACAGCAGGGTGGTCGTCAGCTTCGCCCCGGTGCAGCCGAGCGGATGGCCGAGCGCGATCGCGCCGCCGTTCACGTTCAGCCGATCGGGATCGATGGGGAGCGCTTTCAGGCAGGCGAGCACCTGCGCGGCGAACGCTTCGTTCAATTCGATCAGATCGATCTGATCGAGCGTGAGGCCGGCGAGCTTGAGCGCCTTCTGGATCGCCGGCACGGGGCCGACGCCGAACCGCTCGGGCTCGACGCCGGCGGTCGCGAACGTGACGAAGCGCGCCAGCGGTGTCAGCCCGCGTTCGCGCGCGCACGCCGCCGAGGTGACGATGACGGCGGCGGCGCCGTCACTGGTTTGCGAGGAGTTTCCAGCCGTCACCGTTCCCGCCACGTGAAACGCCGGCCGCAGTTTCGCGAGCGCGTCGGCCGAAGTGTCGCGGCGGGGTCCTTCGTCGATGTCGAAGGTCACTCGCTTCAAAAAGGGGCCGTCCCCCGGTACCGCCCCTTTTTCCACCAGCGCTGCAGTCACCGGCACGATCTCCTCGGCAAACCGACTGCTCTCGATTGCGGCGAGCGCGCGTTGGTGGCTCCGCAGGGCGAACGCGTCCTGTTCCTCGCGCGAGATGCCCGACTCGCGCGCGTGGTTCTCGGCGACCAGACCGGTGCTCAGGTACACGTCAGGATAGCTGTCCATTAATGTCGGGTTCGGCGCGATCTTATGCCCGCCCATCGGGATCAGGCTCATGGACTCCGTTCCACCGGCCAGGATTGCCGAGGCGAACCCGCACATGACGCGTTCGGAGGCATAGGCAATGGCCTGCAGCCCCGACGAGCAGAATCGGTTGATCGTGACGGCCGACGCCTGCACTGGAATACCGGCGCGCAGGCTCGCGATCCGCGCCACGTTCATGCCCTGCTCGGCTTCCGGCATCGCGCATCCAAGGATCACATCGTCGATGTCCGCGGGCTCAATGCCCGGCGCGCGGCGGAGCGCCTCGCCGATCGCGGCGGCCGCGAGCTCGTCGGGTCGCGTGCCGCGTAACGCGCCGTTCGGCGCCTTGCCCACCGCCGTTCGGGCCGCCGAGACGATCACAGCGTCAGTCACAGCCACCTCCGTCCCTCCGGGGACCTCCGTCCCTCCGGGGACCTCCGTCCCTCCTGGAGACCTCCGTCCCTCCGGGGGACCTCCGTCCCTCCGGGGACCTCCGTCCCTCCGGGGGACCTCCGTCCCTCCCGGGGACCTCCGTCCCTCCCGGGGGACCTCCGTTCCTCCTGGGGACCTCCGTCCCTCCCGGGGCCTCCGTCCCTCCCGGGAGGGACGGAGGTCGAATCACGACGTCCAGTCCCCGAGCAGCTCTTCGACCGCGTCGGCGACTTCACTGACCTTTCCATCGAACAGATGGTCGGCACCGTCGATCACGACCAGCTCCTTCGGCTCGGCGGCGTGCGCGTAGAACTCGCGCATCTCCCTGAGCGGGCACAGCTCGTCGCGTTCGCCCTGAATGAAGAACTTCGCCTTCGTGCTTCGCGCGATCGGCTCGAAGTCGTACCGTCCCAGCGGCGGCGCGATGCCGATGAGCGTCGACACCCGCGGATCGTCAACCCCGACGGCAAGAGCGATCCACGCGCCAAACGACATGCCGCCGGCCCAGAGCGGCGCATGCGGATATCCGCTGTTCATGAAATCGATTACCGCGCGAAAGTCGTCCATCTCGCCGGGCCCATTCGAGAACGTCCCGGCGCTCGCGCCGGCACCGCGAAAGTTGAATCGGAGCACTGCGCAGCCGATTCGACTCAACGCCTTCGCCGTTTGATACACGACCTTCGTATGCATCGTTCCGCCGTATTCCGTGTGCGGATGCGCAAACACCACGGCCGCCCGAACTCCCTCGGGGTGAGCCGGACTCAGCAATCCGTTTGCGCCGACGCTCCGTGCCGTGGCCGGCTCATCGAGGAGCGCCTCCAGGCGGCCCGCCCGGCCGGCAATCTCACGCGGCGGCATGGTGATGTTCGTCCACGAACGCGCGAACCAGCTGGGCGAAAGCGTCTGGCCGGGTAATCGACCCGATGTGTCCGGTCCGTTCGAGGACCGCAGAGTGGGCGCCGTTGATCAGCCGCGTATATTCCGACGATCCTTCGACCGGCACCACGTGATCGAGCGCGGGCTCGCCGGTAACGACGAGCGTCGGCGCCGTGATGCGCGCGCAGTCCCGGCGCAGATCGGTGGCGGCCAACAGCCTGGCCCGCGCGGCCATCCGCGAGACCGACGGGAATGCCGTGAGCAGGGTGCGGAGTGTCCGGCTCCGCAGCGCGCGGCGCGCCCGGCGATCCGGCAGCGCAGCCCGGATTTCGTCCCGCAGCCGCCACGGCGTTTCGACAATGAACAGCGGACCGAACAGCCACGGCAGACGGACGTAGATCTGGTGCTTGCGGCGCAGAGAAAGTCCAGGACGAGGCGTCGACGCGAGCACCAGCGCCCGACACCGCGACGGGTGGGCGGCAGCGAAACGAATCGCGATGAGTCCGCCGAAAGAGACCCCACAGATTGCGGCGCGGTCGATCTCGCACAGGTCGAGCGCCGACACGATCTGGTCGGTGTAATTGTCCAGCCTGCGCGACGGATCGAAACGCAATCCGGACCCTCGCTCGCCGCACAGCGAAAACGTGATCACACGAAAGCGCTTCGACAGAGCGTCAACCGACGGCTGCATGTATTCCCACCGGCCTTGAATCCCTGGCACGAGCACCAACGGCGGACCGAGTCCCTTATCGACGATCTGCATGACTCAGGTACCCACCTTCGTGTCCTTTGTCCTTTATGTCCATTGTGGTCAACGTTCTGGTCAATTCCGCAACGGTTTCCCCGTTTTCAGCGTGTGCTGAATCCGCTCCAGCGTTTTTCGTTCGCCGCACAGTTTCAGAAACGCTTCCCGTTCGAGATCCAGCAGGTACTGCTCGCTGACCGTCGTCTGATGCGGGAGCGCGCCTCCCGCAAGCACGTTCGCGAGCGCACGACCGACGACGGCGTCGTGGTCCGAGATGCGGCCGGCCCGCCAGGCCAGATGGATGCCCAGCTTGAGTGCCGCGAGGACGCTGTCGCCGCCGACCGTCACGGCGGTCCGTGGCGCCGGCTTCCTGTATCCCTCGCGGACCCGCTCGAGCGCGTACGCCTTCGCGTCGGCCATCAACCGCTCGCGGTTCATTGTCACCCGGTCGACGGCGTCGAGAAAGCCGAGTCGTCGCGCGTCGGCGGCGCTCGTCGATACCTTTGCGAAGCCGATGGTTTCGAACACCCGCTGGACGAACGGCAGCAGGTCTGCGTTGGTCGACGGCACGCCATCGACCGCGCGCGCGAGCATTTCCTTGGTTCCGCCGCCGCCCGGAATCAAACCGACGCCGACCTCCACCAGACCGATGTAGCTCTCGGCCGCGGCCTGCACGCGATCGCCGTGGAGCGCGATCTCGCAGCCGCCGCCGAACGTCATGCCCGCGGGAGCGACGATGACCGGGACGTCTGCGTACCGAAGCGCCTGCGTCGAATTCTGGAACGTGCGGATCATCAGGTCGACGTCGTCCCAGTTGCCCTCCTGCGCTTCGAGCAGGAGGAGCATCAGGTTGGCGCCCGCGGAGAAATTCGGCGCGTCGTTCCCGATCACGAGCGCGACGAAGTTCGTGGCTGCTTCCTTCAGCCCCGCCTGCAGCATCTGCACGGTGTCGCCGCCGATGGCGTTCATCTTCGAGTGGAACTCGACGGCGAGGACGCCATCGCCCAGATCGACGAGGCTGGCGCCGGGATTGCGGCGCACGACGCGCTGACGGTCCTTCGCCGACTTCAGAATCTGCAAATCCGGGGCTGCCGGTGGAACGCCATCGTCGCGGAAACGCGTTCGACCAGGCGGAAACACGTCTCCTAATGCTTCGTGCGGTCCGATGGCGTCCATGATTTCGAACGGACCGAGCTCCCAGCCGAAGCCCCACTGCATGACACGGTCGACGTCGTCGAGCGAGTACGCGATGTGCGGCGCGACACGCGCCGTGTAGTTGAGGGTTGGTCCGAGTGTATCGCGCAGGAACCGTCCCACTTTCTCCTGGCCGAGAAACAGCGTTCTGATCCGCTGTCCGACGTCCTCGATCGATCGCGCGGCGTCGAGCGCGGGCAATCGTGGAGACTGCCTTGCGCGATATGCCACCGTGGCCGGGTCGAGTGTGAGAATCTCGGTTCCGGACGCGGTCTTTTGCCGTTTATAGAATCCCTGACCGGCCTTCTCGCCAATCCACCCGCGGTCGACAAGCGTCGCGATGAGCGGCGGCACGTCGAGCTTCAGATTGGCCGCCACGTGAGCGAGCACGTCGATTCCAGCGATGTCCATCGTCCGGAACGTCGCGCTTTTCGGCCGGCCGAGGGCCGGCCCGGTGATGGCGTCGATCTCCTCGATCGTGTACTCGCCCGATTCGAGCGCGCGAAGCACCTGCATGACGCCGTACACCCCGATGTGGTTGGCGATGAAGTTTGGCGTGTCCTTCGCCAGCACCACACCTTTGCCCAGCCGGTGATCCGCGAACGTCGAGACGCGTTCGACGACGGAAGGATCTGTGTCCGGCGTCGGGATGATTTCGAGCAGGTGGAGATAACGCGGCGGGTTGAAGAAATGCGTTCCGAGCCAGTGCCGCCGGAAATCGTCGGTGCGACCCTCGGCCAGCGCGGCGAGCGGAATGCCGGATGTGTTCGACGTCACGATCGTGCCGGGCCGGCGCACTGTCTCGACACGTTCGAGGAGCGTGCGTTTGGCGTCGATCCGCTCGACCACGGCTTCAAGGATCCAGTCGACGCTCGCCAGACGCGCGAGATTCGCGTCGAATCCGCCGGTTGTGAGCAGCGCAGCCGCGTCCGGCGTGAAGAAGGGGTCGGGCTTCAACGCCCGCGCGCGCTTCAATCCATCGCCCGCCAGATCCGCGGTGAGATCGAGGAGCACGGCCGGAACACCGGCATTCGCGAAATGCGCGGCGATCTGCGCGCCCATGGTACCCGCGCCCAGAACCGCCACGGATCGAATCGCTCCGGAACTCATCTCGACTTAGCACTTTAGCATTGGCAGACCGCAACGCTTGAAGCGCACCAAGGACCGAGGTCCAAGCACGAAGGACCAGGGACTCGCCTCATCGCCAACGCGTGAGTATCGATTCGCGTTCGAACAGGGCGGCGCTGAAGAGCGTCAGCAGGATCCAGACACCGGCGAGCCCCAGGCCGGCGAACGCCAGCGTCGTCGGTGTCAGCCAGAGCGAGCCCACGAACTGCGCGACGACGACCGCGGTGAGCGGGATGATGATGAGCACGCCGAATTGTTGCGCCGTGCGGGCGTCGTTCACTCGCGACGAAATGATGATCGCAGTCTGCAGCGAGACGAGCGCGGCGGCCGGCCCTACGACACAGGCAAGGAGCGCCGTGCGTCCGGTGAGCATTGCCCGTGCGACGCCCGGCACGCCGAGGATCGCGATGCCGGCGATGTAGACAGCCACTCCGGCAAAGGAGATCGCCAGCGTCGGTAGCAATGCGCCCAGGACCTTTGCAATCAGCAGTTCCACGGTCGTGATTGGCGTGGCCAGCAACGGCTCGAGCGTTCGGGCCTGCTTCTCGCCGACGACGGCATGCGCCGCCAGCGACATGGCGCCGGTAATCGGCGTCATCAGGAAGAGCAGCAGGAACTGCTGAAACAGAAACAACTGGACGCGGCCATCGCTCGACAGCTCCTCGTGCGCGCCCGCAGCCACGCTGATCCTTGCGAGCTCAACGTCGTCGCCGAGGCGTTGTCCCGTCAGTAGCGGGATGCCGATCGCGATGCCAAACGGCAGCGCCAGGGAAAGGAGTGTGACGAGGACGACCGGGACGAGCGCCGCGCCGTTCCTTTGCAGATCGAGGAGCTCTTTTGCAAGAAGGGCGCGGACTCGCTTCATCGATCGCTCATCAGGTGAAGGTAGGCATCCTCGAGGGCGGCCATTTCCTGGCGGACTTCGAGGATCTGCGCGCCCGCCTCCACGAGCGCCGCCACCAGCGCAGGCGTCCGGTGATCCCCCTCCCGCAGCCGCACGGCGAGCGCGCCAGCGTCAATAGTGGCCTCCGAATCGAACGTGCGTGCGGTTGAGAGGTGCAGCGATGGATTGCCGACGAGGCGAACGAGCAGCCGGCCGGCTGGGAGGCGCCGACGAAGCGCGGCCGGTGGGTCCACGGCAATCAGCCGCTCGTGCAGCACCGCCACACGATCGGCGATTCGCTCTGCCTCATCGAGATTGTGCGTCGACACGAGAATCGAACAGCCCGCGGCGCGCCGCTCGGCGAGAAGCCGCCGGACACTGTGCGTGATTTCAGGGTCGAGGCCCGACGTCGGCTCGTCGAGCAGGAGGATGGCCGGATCGTGGATGAGCGCCCGCGCAATCGCGATCTTCTGGCGCATCCCTTTCGACAGCTCCGCAGCTCGCGTCGATGCGCGATCGGCGATCTCGAAGGTCTCGAGCATGCGATCGATGGCGCGGTCCGGGTGGGGCAGATCGTACAGGCGCGCATAGATTCGCAGGTTTTCACGGACGGTGAGCCGGTCCCAGAGTCCTGGCGCTTCGGTGAGGAAGCCTATCCGCCTCCGCATCGCCGTACCGGAGGCGCGCGTCAACGGAACGCCGTCGATGGCGATCGTTCCGCTTGTCGGCGCGATGAGGCCCGCCAGCATCCGCAGCGTTGTCGTCTTGCCAGCGCCGTTCGGCCCGAGCAGCGCGACGATCTCCGAGCGGCCGATCTCGAGCGTCACGTCGTCCACCGCGATCCGCGCGCCGAACCGCCGTGTCAGATGCGTCGCCGAAATCAACGGGTTTTACCCGACCCACCCGCCTTCGCGCTTCGCGCTTCGGCGGGCAAGCCCGACCCACCCGACCTGCCTGACCCACTTGGCCCAGCTTGGAACTCGTACAGCCCTGGCGTCACCAGCACGCCTCCGTTCATGGTGAAGAAGAAACTGTTCGGCGCCATGAGGCCGGCGCCGCGGAACTGGACAGTGCGGGCCTTGTCGCCGTCGGCGTCGTAGACGTAGGTGTAGGCCACCACGAACGAGATCCAGAGGCGACCGCCGCGATCGACGGCGGCGGTGCGGACGGTCGGCGTGACGAGCGGGATCTCACCATCGCGGCTCCGCCGCTTCGGCCAGGTCGTCGGCAGGCTGGCCAGCAACGCGTCGATCTCGCGGCCTTGCACGTGGCGTTCGAAGACCAGCTGTCCCGCGCGATCGTATTTGCGGAACATCGGCTCGCCGGCCTGAAACACGAAGTAAAAGCCACCAGTCGGATCGACGAGCGGAATACCGCTGTTGAGCGACAGGTGCAGCTCGCGGTCGGCTTCGTGGCCCGTCGCGCGCAGCGAGCCGATGGTGCGGTTCGCGCCGCCGTTCAGTTCGTACTCGGTGAAGAGCGCGCCCGTGTCGGGCTGCGAGATGAGGATCGACGTTCCCGAGTACTGCAGCGAACCGATGCCGTTCAACACGCTGTTGTCGAGCACGACCCGGGTCTGCACCCGTCCCGGCAGCAGGAACCCGCCAAGGCGCGAGCCGCCGGGCGAGAAAATCTGAATTCGCTCGCGGCCGTTCGGCGCGTCGGCGACGACGAACGAGCCATCCGCCGCGACCGCAAAGGCTGTGGGATCGATGATGCGGCCGGCTTCGGCGCCGATCTGCACGATCTCCCACGTCCGCTCCATCCGCTGGTCGATGCCGTACACGGCGTGCGCGCGGCGATCGAACACGAAATACTGGCCGGACGCGGATTGCTGAAACGCTTTCGGATCGCGGAACCGGCCGGCGAGGTGCGCCGGGACGGCCCCAATCGACCGGAGGACATCGGGTGGCCGCGCGGTTACCCGCACGGCCAGGAAGGCGGCCGCAAGCAGGACCGCGAGCGCCGCGGGTTTTGCGATTCGGCCGTTGGGATTCGTCACCAGACGGCCCGCCTCCGGGATCATGCGAATCCCGAATCCCAAATCCCCAATCCCGTCTTCAGTACCGTGCCGTCTCGCGGATGGCCTTCAGAACGTCGGAGGACTGCGGAAGGATGGCTTCCTCGAGATCGGGACAGTACGCCACCGGCGCGTTCTTGGCGCCGACGCGCCGCACCGGCGCGTCGAGGTGCTCGAACAGCTCGCCCGCGATGCGCGCGGCTATCTCGGCGCCGAACCCGCACATGATCTGGTCCTCGTGCGCGATGACGACGCGATTCGTGCGCTTCACGTGGGTCGCGATGGCGTTCCAGTCGTACGGCACGATCGTGCGCAGGTCGAGCACCGCCGCGCTGATGTGGTCCTTTTCGGCCTGCTGCGCCGCGAGGAGCGAGCGCTGCACCAGCGCGCCCCACGTAATCACGAGCACGTGATCGCCTTCGCGGCGCAGGCTGGAGCGGCCGAATGGAATCATGAACTCTTTGCCGGGATACTCGCCCTTGTTGTACGTCTGGCGATACAGGTGCTTGTGCTCCAGGAACAGCACCGGATCGTCGCAGCGAATCGCGGTTCGCAGCAGGCCCGCCGCGTCGACGGCGTTCGACGGATAGACGATGCGGATGCCGGGGCAGTGGGCGAAGATGCTCTCTCCGGATTGGCTGTGATACGGCCCGCCGCCTCGGAGGTAGCCGCCGATAGGGACGCGGATTACCATCGGGCAAGACCAGTGATTTCCCGATCGGTAGCGCATCATCGTGAGCTCGTCGCGGATCTGCATCATCGCCGGCCAGATATAGTCGAAGAACTGAATCTCGACGACCGGCTTGAGCTTCCGTGCCGCCATTCCGATGGCGCGGCCGATGATGCTGGCCTCGGCGAGCGGTGTGTTGAAGACGCGATCGTCGCCGTACAGCCGTTGCAGGCCGTGCGTGAGCTTGAACACACCGCCCTTGCCCGGGACGACCGCGAGTGCGTCCTTCCTGCTCGCGTCTGCGACGTCTTCGCCGAACAGCACGATCCGCGGTTCGCGCGCCATTTCGTCCTTGAGCGTGCGATTGATGGCCGCAACCACCGTGTCGGGCTTGCCTTCGGGACGGGCGGGACTGTCGAAGGCCGGCGAACAGGGATCGACGTCGGGCGAATAGACCCACAGCTCGGCCGTGCTCTTCAGCGGCTTCGGCGCCGCCAGCGCCCGTTGTGCCGCGTCGTTGATTTCGCGCTCGATGTCGGCCGTCATGGCCGCGAAATCCTCGTCGCTGGCCAGGCCGTTGTGCGTGAGGAACTCCGCGAAGCGCCGAATCGGATCGCGCCTGGCCTCGGCCTCCCGTTCCGCCGGCGGCTTGTACAACTTCTCGTCGTCGGAGAGCGAGTGCGAGTACGGCCGGGTCACGCGGGCGTGCACGAAGGCTGGACCTTTTCGCCCGCGCACGTGCGCTGTGGCCTCGCGCATCGTGTCGAGGCTGGCGAAGAAGTCGGTGCCGTCGATCGAGTCGACGCGCAGGCCCGGAAACGACCGCACGAGTCGTGAGATGTCGCCGCCCGGCGTCTGCACTTCCACTGGGACCGAGATCGCGTAGCCGTTGTCTTCGACGAGAAAGAGGACGGGCAGCTGTTTCGTGCACGCAGCGCTGAGCGCTTCCCAGAATTCGCCTTCGCTCGTCGCGCCGTCGCCGAGCGAGACGTACGTGATCTCGTCGGCATGGAAGCGCGAAGCGCGATCCGCGATCTGCGACACGCGGCTGTAGATGACGCCCGCTTCGGCCGCGCCGACCGCGTGCAGCAGCTGTGTGCCCGTGGGACTCGATCCGGACACGATGTTCAGGTCGGTGCGGCCCCAATGCGACGGCATCTGCCGGCCGCCGGAGTTCGGATCGTCTTTCGCGCCGACGGCGGCGAGCAGCATGTCGAGCGGTGTCATGCCGATTTGCAGGCAGAGTGCGCGGTCACGGTAGTACGGAAAGAACCAGTCGTAGCCGGGTTTGAGCGTGAGACCTGCGGCGACGAGCACCGCCTCGTGGCCCGCTCCGCTGATCTGGAAGTAGATGTGGCTCTGATTCTTCAGCTGAATCTCCTTGTCGTCCAGCTTGCGCGACAGGAGCATGCAGCGATACACGGCGAGCAGCGCGGGGCGATCCAGGCCGTGGAACAGCTGCGCCTCGCGACCGTTGAGAACGGCCTTCATCCGGGCCGGATTATAGCAGCCCGCAGTGGAAGTCCAGCGGGGTGCCACGCCGCCCTTGTCGACGCAGGGCTTGCACCACGGCCTGCCAGCATCGGGGCTCATTGGTATATGCTCGACGCCATGAGCACCCAGACGGTCCGTCTCCATCGATGGGACGAAATCGCGCTCGAAAAAGTGACCGAAATGCTCTCGCGGAAACTCGTGACCGGCGAGCGCGAGATGATCGCGCAGATCTACTTGAAGCGCGGCTGCATGGTGCCGATGCACTCGCACGAGAGCGAGCAGATGACCTACATCCTGCAGGGCGCGCTCAAGTTCCTGATCGGCGGCCAGGAGATTACTGTCCGCGAAGGCGAGGTGCTCCACATCCCGTCATGGGTTGAGCACCAGGCCGAAGCGCTCGAGGACACGTTCGAGCTGGATGTCTTCAGCCCGATCCGGCAGGACTGGCTCGATCACACCGACGACTACTTTCACCGGTAGGACGTCCGACGCAGCGCGCGTTGCCCCCGCGTCTTCCGCGGTGGCGAGAGTGAGGCCGACGTTATGCAGCTGGGCATCATCGTTGCCGTTGTCTTCGGGCTGATTCTCTGGGCGATCGCCAGCTACAACCGTCTCGTCGGCCTGCGAAATCAGGTGCTGAACGGCTGGCGGCAGATCGACGTGCAATTGAAGCGCCGCCACGATCTCATCCCGAATCTCGTGAACGCCGTGCGCGGCTCGATGGACTTCGAGCGGGACACGCTCACCGCCGTGATGGAGGCGAGGGCGAAAGCGCTCACCGCCACCGGTCCCGCGGACGCCGCGCAGAAGGAAGGGCAGCTGACGCAGGCGCTTGGCCGCCTGTTCGCCGTGGCGGAGAACTATCCAACGCTGAAATCCAACGACAACGTCAAAATGCTGCAGGAAGAGCTCTCGGCCACCGAAAACAAGGTGGGCTTCGCGCGGCAGTTCTACAACGACATCGCGACGAAGTTCAACACAGCGCAGCAGGTGTTCCCGACGAACGTCTTCGCGGGCATGTTCGGGTTCAAGCCCTCGGAGCTGTTCGAGATCACCGACGCCGCCGATCGCGTGGTGCCAACGGTCGATCTGTCGCGTCATTAAAACCACAAAAGACACAATGGACACACAGGTAGAGCCCATCAGGGTTTTTCCTTCGTGTCCTTGGTGTCCTTGGTGGTGATCCATGAATCTCTACGAACAGCAGACGTCGAACCGGCGCAAGACGTGGCTGGTGATGTTCGCGTTTGTCGCCTTCCTGTTCATCCTTGGACTGGGCTTCGATCTCTTCTATTTCGGTGCCGGCGGCGGCTACATTCCGGTGGGATCGGTGCTGGCGCTCGGCGTCGGATCCGTGTCCGCGCTCGCCAGCTACTACGGCGGCGACCGCGCCGTGCTGCTCGCGACGGCGGCGCAGCCGGTTGAAACCCTTATCGCCACGGCGGCCGAGGGCGACAAGCTGAAATTGCGTCAACTGGAAAACGTCGTCGATGAGATGGCGATCGCGGCGGGATTGCCGCGGCCGCGCGTGTACGTCGTCCCCGATCCGGATCCCAACGCGTTCGCGACCGGCCGCGGGCCCGAGCATGCGTCGATTGCGGTGACGCGGGGCCTGCTGAATACGTTGGATCGTGAGGAGCTGCAAGGCGTCGTCGCGCACGAGTTGAGCCACGTCCAAAACTACGACGTGCGTGTGATGACCATCGTGGCGGCGCTGGTCGGTGCCATCGCGCTGCTGTCGGACTGGGCGCGGCGCGGGATGATGTGGGGCGGCGGCCGGCGGCGTGGCGGCCGCGACCGGGGCAGCGGCGTCGGCGTCATCGTCTTCTTCGTCATCTGGATTGTGTCGATCATGCTGGCCCCGTTCATCGCGCAGACGCTGGCGATGATGGTGTCGCGCCGGCGCGAATACCTTGCGGATGCCTCGGGCGCGCAGCTCACGCGAAACCCGATGGGCCTGGCGCGCGCCCTCGAGAAGATTGAGTCCGCCGTTGAGCCGACGGCCGCGATCAATCGAGGGTCGGCGCACCTGTGCATCGCGGATCCGCTTGGGCGTCGCATGAATCTGAGGGAAGGCGGCTGGTCCAATCTGTTCGCGTCGCATCCGCCGATGGCCGCGCGGATCGCGGCGCTGAAGGAGATGGCCTTTCAAGGCCCGCCGCGGTAACCAGCGCGTATTCCTGCGGTAATATCTGCCTCGCGCGCCATCATCACCGTCACGGCAGGAGCATCATGCGTCGACTTCGACGACTTCTTTTTGCGTTGGGAGCGGCGACGCTCGGCGTCGCATGGCTCTCCGCGCAAGCCGCAGCGCCGGCCTCACGGCAGCGTCGACCTGGCTCAGAGCAGGCCCTTCGGCCGGACCCAGGGCAGGCCCGCATCCGCGGATTCTCCGCCGCTGCAAGCGCCGCGGAAATCGCGCGCGAACGCGAGATGAAGACCGCGCCGTCGGCGAAGCTCAACGAGGCCGATTTCGACGTCATGACCGCCGAGCCGCATCACACTGGCTCGCCCTACCAGATCAAGCTCGCCGACTACGTCGCCGACGCGTTCAAGGGGCTCGGCATCGACTCGACGAAATACGAATACAGCGTGCTGCTTCCCTGGCCCGGCCGGCGCCGCATCGACGTCGTCGCGCCTGATATGTTCAAGCTGCAGATCGAGGAAGAGAAGATCCGCGGCGACCAGTGGGCCGACAAGCCGGGCATCCTCCCGGCGTACAACGCCTACTCGCCATCGGGCGACGTCACCGGCGAGATCGTGTACGTCAACTTCGGCATCCCCGCCGACTACGAGACGCTGGCAAAGCTCGGCATCGACGTGAAGGGGAAGATCGTGCTCGCGCGCTACGGCGGAAGCTGGCGCGGCATCAAGCCGAAGGTCGCCGCCGAGCATGGGGCCATCGCGTGCATCATCTATTCGGATCCCCATGAGGACGGCTACTTCCAGGGCGATGTCTATCCCGATGGTCCGTTCCGCGGCTGGGGCATGATTCAGCGCGGCAGCGTGATGGACATGCCGCGCTATCCGGGCGACCCGTCCACGCCCGGTCGGCCGTCGAAGCCGGGTATCGAGCGGCTGGCGATGGACAAGATCGAAACCTTCGCACCGATTCCCGTGCAGCCGATGTCGTACCGCGACGGGATCGAGCTGCTCAAGCGGCTGAAGGGCCCCGTAGCCCCGGAGGCATGGCGCGGCTCGTTGCCGATCACCTATCGCATCGGCCCCGGCCCGGCGAAGGTTCACATGTCGCTGCAGATGGATTACGGCCAGCGGCGGCTGATCAATGTCGTCGGCAGGATCACCGGCAGCGTCGCACCCGACGAGTGGATCATCATGGGCTCGCACCGCGACGCCTGGGTGTACGGCGCGTCGGACTCGGTGAGCGGCCACGTGTCGATGATGGCCGTCGCGCGCGCGATGAGCCGCATGGTGAGCAGCGGCTGGCGGCCGCGCCGCAGTGTCCTCTTCATCAGCTGGGACGGCGAGGAGCAGGGACTGCTCGGATCGACCGAGTGGGTGGAAGATCTCGCCATCGAGCTGCACGCGAAGGCCGCGGTGTACGTGAACCGGGACGCCGGCGCCGGTGGCGTGAATTTCAGCGGCAGCGCGGTGCACTCGCTGACGCCGTTCCTGCACGAGCTCGCGCAATCGATTCTGCCTGAGGGAGCGGCGAAGACGCTGTATGAGAGCTGGCTCGAACGATTGCGTGAGCAGTCGCCGGCGCGCGACGGTCAGCCGATCGTCACGGCTCCGCCGGTTGGCGCCCTCGGATCCGGATCCGATTACACCGCGTTTCTCGATCACATCGGCGTCGCGTCGCTGGACATGGGCCTCAACGGCCGCGGCGGCGACGGCAGCTACCACTCGACCTACGACAACCCGACGTGGTTCAAGAAGTACATCGATCCGCAGTTCAAATACAGCGTGCTGGCGTCGCAGGTGACTGGCGTGGCGCTGCTGCGCCTTGCCGATGCCGAGGTGTTGCCCTTCGACTACGAGGCGTACGGCGGACAGATCCTCGACTACGTCCGCGAGATCGAACAGCAGGCGCAGAAAGCGCCGGGTGCAGGGGCGAAAACCGTCGATTTCGAGGGACTGAGCGCCGCGGCGCAAGCCTTTGCGAACGCCGGAGCGGAACTGCGCATGCGGGGCGAGGCGATGCTGGATTCAGGACAGCCGTCGCCGGCGGCGCTGGCCGACATCAACCGGCGGCTGATGATGGCCGAGCGCGATCTGATCGAGCCCGCCGGCCTTCCGGACCGGCCGTGGTACCGCCACGTGATCTATGCGCCGGGCTTGTACACCGGCTACGGCGTGAAGACGATACCGGGTGTGCGCGAAGCCGTCGACGCGGGCAATTACACGCGCGCGGGTGAGCAGGCGCAGATCGTGATCCGCGCGCTCCAGCGCGCGACGAGGACACTATGGCCGTAGACCGACAAGGGATCGGACTGACCCTCCTGCGGGTCTGCATCGGCGTGTTCTTCATCTTCGAAGGGCTCGGCAAGATTCGGTGGTTTGCAGACCCGTCCATTCTGGCGGGCCAATTCACCAACTGGTCGCATGCTGCCGCTGCGGGCTCGATCAGTCAGTGGTATCTCGAACGCATCGCCATCCCCGGCGTGTCGACCTTCGCGAGGCTCGTGCCGCTCGGCGAAATCTGTTCGGGCCTCGCCCTCCTCGTCGGCTTCTGGACGCCACTTGCGGCGTTCGTGACCTTCTTCATGGCGCTGAACTTCCACATCGCCGCCGGCACGCTGTTCAAGTACAGCTTCCTGACGAATGCGTACGGCTTGCCTGTGCTTGGCAGCACGCTCGCGCTGGCGGTGGGCGGCGTTGGGTTGCGTTGGAGTGCGCGTTAGCGCTCGTGCACGGTGCACCGTGCACCGTGCTTTAATGTACGCGCCGATCGTAATCGTCGGCGCGACCGCCGGAGTACACATCGAACTTCCGCCGCACGCGATTGATCTTCCACTTCAAGTAGCGGTACTTGACTTCGGCCATCGGATGGATGCGCGCGCTCTTCAGGAGCAGGTAGGCGACGATCAGCCCGCCGAGGTGGGTCGCGTTCGCGACGCCGCCCGCTTCGCTGAGCGAGGAGAGGAAGGCAATGGCGCCGATGATCGCCACGAACACCTTCGCCGGAATCGGAAACACGAAGTACATGTAAATCGGACGATCCGGAAAGTACATGGCATAGGCCAGCAGCAGCCCGTAGATCGCACCCGACGCGCCGATGACATTCGACCGCAGCACCTGCTGCGCGAAGGCGAAGGGCAACAGCGAGAAGAGCACCGTAATCAGGCCCGCTCCGATACCGGTCACGAAATAAAACTTGAGAAAGTACCGCGTGCCCCAGAGGCGTTCCAGCTCGACCCCGAACATCCACAGCGCGAGCATGTTGAACACGATATGAAAGATGCCGCCGTGCAGGAACATGTAGGTCGCGAGCTGCCAGACCCAGAAGTACCGAAGCACGAAGAGCGGATGCAGTCCCAGCACGTCCGTCACGATCGCCATGAAGAACTGCAGGACGAAGACGGCGACGTTGGCGCCAATCAATGCCTTGATCGCGGTAGAGATTGGGCCCGGCCCGAAGGACAACGAGGAGGCGTACGGTGACGAGTAGCGGCGCATGTGGTTCGATCCGGAATCGTACTATATCCGGACGGAGCAGCCCGAGCGTCTCCGACCCTCTCTCGTCGAGCAACTTTCGTACCCGAGCTCGCCAGCAATCGGAGGCGGGTGGTGACCGAACACGGACACAGTGTCCGCAAACAAAAAAGAGGCCCGCGCCGCTTTCACGACGGGGGCCTCAAGGAGGATGGATGAGAGGCTGTATCTGCCGTCTCAAAGGGTTAGACGGCCGAACACGAAAAAAAGTTTAGCCGGCCGCCAGCCTCGCCCGCACGAGCTCGTTGACCGTCTTGCCGTCGACGCTCTGGCCGGTGAGCTTCGCCATCGCGGCCTTCATCACCCGGCCCATGTCCTTGGGTGAGGTGGCGCCGGTTTCCTGAATCGCTTCGATGACCGCGCGTTCGACTGTCGCTGCGTCGGCGGCCGGAGGCAGATACGTCTCCAGCACGCGAATCTCCGCGGATTCCTTGTCCACGAGGTCCTGGCGCCCGCCGCTCGTGAACTGTTCGATGGAGTCTTTGCGCTGTTTGACGAGCGACGCGACCACCTGCTGCGATTCCGCTCCGTCGAGCGCCCGGCCGCGTTCGACCTCGCGATTCATCAGCGCGGCCTTCAGCATGCGGAGCGCGCTCAGCCGCGGCGCGTCACGCTTCCGCATCGCGTCGGCGATCGCCGCGCTGACGTCGTCGACGAGCGTCAACGGCTACTGACCTTGCGCCCCGCCCGGCCGGCGCGGCACGACCGTCGGCGGCGGTATCGTCGGAGCTGGCGGAGCCGGCACCATCATTCCCGGTCTCGCGACGCCAGCGGCGCCGGTCGGAAAGCCCGACGGCGTCGTCGTCGGCGGTGCGGCAGCGGCCGGAGCGCCCGGCATCGTCATGCCTGGCGGCGGAACATATCCGCCCTGTGGAACGTTGACCGGAACGGCACCCGGATTCACGACCTGAGGCTGCGGGAACGTACTGAACACGGGCCCGCGCGGATTTGCCGGGTTCGGAACCGCTACGTTCGGATTCCCGCGTTCATCGTCCGTGTCGACGTCGGTCGGCATCGGCGGCGGCGCCTGCTGGAAAACAGGCGGCGGCGGCGCGCTCGTGGCGACGACCTGTCGAGCGGCGGCTACTGTTGGCATCACGAGGATGCGGTCGAAGCGCGAGAGGTTCGGCGCCGGCGTCGGCCGCGGCGCCGCCAGATAGCCGCTCAAGGAGCGCAGCAGGATGTCGAGCGCATGATCTTCGGTCACGTTCTGCAGCTCGAGCGTCATCGGGCCGCCTGGAATCCGCTCGACGTTGACGATCTTCGTCTGGCCGACTCGGGCCCATTCAGTCAGGATCTGGCGGAGCGTCGCATCCTTTGCGACTATCGAGACCCGGCCGTCCTGCATCGTGACCTGCACGTCCGCGAACGCGGTCGAGCCGGCGAGGAGCCACACGGCTACAGACATCCCTAAAACGTTTGCTGCTTTCATAGTCCTATTTTACTTCTTTCGGAAGTAGTCGATGACCTGAATCAGAATGTCGTCCAGCCGGTGCTGGGTCTTGTAACCAATGAGCGCTTCGACCTTTGCCAGCGCCGGGACCCGCCGCGGCATGTCCTCGAAGCCGGACTCGTACGCCTGGTCGTACGGAATGAACTTGATGGGCGATTTCGACGCGCTGAGCTCCCGGACCCGCTCGGCGAGCTCCAGAATCGTCACTTCCTGCGTATTTCCGACGTTTATGACCTGGCCAATCGCCTTGGGCTCATTGACGAGCTTGAGCAGGGCGTCGACGACGTCCGCAACGTGCGTGAAAGAACGCGACTGCTTGCCGTCCCCGAATACCGTGATCGGTTCACCCGCCAGGGCCTGCCTGACGAAATTGGGGATCACCATGCCGTACTGCCCTGTCTGACGCGGCCCGACGGTATTGAAGAACCGCACGATGATGACCGGCAGCTTGCGCTCCTTCCAATACGCGAGCGCCAGGAACTCGTCGATCGCCTTGCTGCAGGCGTACGCCCAGCGATGCTTCGGCGTCGGTCCCATCACGAGGTCCGAATCTTCCCGGAACGGCACATCTTCGCTCTTGCCGTACACCTCGGACGTCGACGCGATGACGACCAGCTTCTTCTTCTTGTTGGCGTGCTTCAGGACGACTTCGGTGCCATGGACGTTGGTTTCGATTGTGTACACCGGCTGCTCGACGATCAGCTTGACGCCCACGGCCGCCGCGAAATGGAACACGACGTCGCTGCGATCGATCAACTCGGCGAGCAACGGCTCGTTGTTCACGGAGTCGATGAAGTATTCGAAGCCGGGACGGCCCTTGAGATGACTGATGTTGTCGATGGATCCGGTCGACAGGTTGTCGAGCACGAGCACCTCGTCGCCCCCGGCCAGCAGCGCATCCGACAGATGAGAGCCGATGAAGCCGGCGCCGCCCGTGATCAATGCACGCACGTAATCTCCTTGACGCGAATGAGAACGCTACTGCGCCGCACGGAGGGCGCTGGTTCCCGACACGACGGCCGCGACGCGATCGATATCCTCGTCACGCAGCGCGGGATGAAGCGGCAGCGACAACACTTCGTCGCATGCACGCGCGGCCAGCGGACAGTCCGCAGGGTTCATGGGCGCCAGCGCCGGCTGCCGCGGAATCGGCACGGGATAGTGAATGAGCGTCTCGATGTTGCCGGCGGCAAGGCGCGACTGCAACTCGCGCCGACTGGTGCTTCGCACGACGAACAGATGATATACGTGGCCGGGATCGAGCGCAGGCGGCACCTCGACGTTCGAACCGGCCAGCCCGGTGCGATACCGGCCTGCCAGCACACGCCGCCGCTCCGTCCAGGCGCGCAGCCGCG
>WNFV01000045.1_pt1 | contig 116138 bp, 114 predicted proteins | sample 5400101 | NCBI WGS metagenome assembly WNFV01 (sample SAMN13153361, study PRJNA577476) | soil metagenome | isolation source: 115 cm soil or saprolite under grassland replicate 1 | place: USA:California | collected 2016-06-15
AGAGCACCGACGGGGGTACCACCAGGCTCGCGGCCAGGTCGAGCCGCCGCCGCATGCCGCCGGAGTAGGTCTTCACGCTGCGCCGCCCCGCGTCGGCCAGTGCGAACCGCTCCAGCAGCTCGGTGGCCCGTCGCCGCGCGTCCCGCCGGGACAGCTCCAGCAGCCGGCCGATGAGGATCAGGTTCTCCGCGCCGGTCAGCTCCTCGTCGACCGCCGCGTACTGCCCGGTCAGCCCGATCAGCCCGCGCACCCGGTCGGCCTGCCGCACGACGTCGTAGCCGCCGACCCGTGCGCTGCCCGCGTCGGGGCGGACCAGCGTCGCCAGGATCCGCACGGCGGTGGTCTTGCCCGCCCCGTTGGGCCCGAGCAGGCCGAGCACGGTACCCGCCCGGACCGTCAAGTCCACGCCGGCCAGCGCGGTCGTCTTGCCGTACCGCTTGACCAGCCCTTCCACTTCGACTGCGTAACTCATGTCCATGACCCTCCCCGGCGACGCTGATATCCGGCTGACAAGGTGGTGACACCCTTGCAAGCGATACGCTACCGATATATCGTCAAGCTATCAACGACAGAACGGGGAGAGATCATGAGGGACTTCAGCAACATGCACGAGGAACGGATGCGCGGGTTCGGATTCGGGTGGCGGGGGCCATTCCCGGGACACGGGCCGCACGGCCGGGGTCGCGGCCGGGGCCGGGAGCGCGGCGGGCGCCGGGGCAACGTCCGGGCGGCGATCCTGGCGCTGCTCAAGGAGCGGCCGATGCACGGCTACGAGATGATCAAGGAGATCGACACCCGTACCGGTGGGGTGTGGAGCCCGAGCCCCGGCTCGGTCTACCCGACCCTGCAGCTTCTGGAGGACGAGGGCCTGATCACCAGCGAGGAGAGCGGCGGCCGCAGGCGGTTCACGCTCACCGAGGCCGGCCAGGCCGAGGCCACCGCGGCGGCGGCCGACGCACCGTGGACCGAGTTCAGCGAGGAGACCGTCTCCAGCGGCCAGGACACCAAGGAAGCGATCTTCGGCATCATGAACGCCCTCCGCCAGATCGGCTTCGAGGGCTCACCGGAGCAGTGGCAGCGCGCGGTCGCCGTCCTGCAGGAAACCAAGCGCAAGCTCTACGGCATCCTCGCCGAGAACGACTGACCGGTACCCGCCCAGCTCAGCCACCGGTGCCGAGCTGGGCGGGACCGGACGACGGCCGCGACCGCGACAAGGCCGGGGGGCGGCGTGCACCGCGGAGGGATCAAGCCTGACCGCCCGGAGCGGGGCACGCCGCCCCCCGGCCACAAGCGCGACCACTAGTGAACCGTGACGACCGGACCCTCGGCGCCGGGAACCTCCACCCCCATCTCGTCGGCGATCCGCAGCGCGTGGTCGATCAGCGTCTCGACAATCTGCGACTCCGGTACCGTCGCCACGACCTCGCCCTTGACGAAGATCTGCCCCTTGCCGTTGCCGGACGCCACGCCGAGGTCGGCCTCGCGCGCCTCGCCCGGTCCGTTGACCACGCAGCCCATGACGGCCACCCGCAGCGGCGCCGGGAACCCCTCCAGCGCCGCGGTCACCTGGTCGGCCAGCTTGTACACGTCGACCTGGGCGCGTCCGCAGGACGGGCAGGACACGATCTCCAGCCCCCGTTCACGCAGGCCCAGCGACTCCAGGATCGCCGTGCCGACCTTGACCTCCTCGACCGGTGGGGCGGACAGCGACACCCGGATGGTGTCGCCGATCCCCTCGGCGAGCAGGGCCCCGAAGGCGACGGCCGACTTGATCGTGCCCTGGAACGCCGGGCCGGCCTCGGTCACCCCGAGGTGCAGCGGGTAGTCGCAGCGCCGGGCGAGCTGGCGGTACGCCTGGATCATCACGACCGGGTCGTTGTGCTTGACCGAGATCTTGATGTCGCGGAACCCGTGCTCCTCGAACAGCGAGCATTCCCACAGCGCCGACTCGACCAGCGCCTCCGGGGTGGCCTTGCCGTACTTGGCGAGCAGCCGCGGATCGAGGGAGCCGGCGTTGACGCCGATCCGGATCGGTACCTTCGCGTCGGCGGCGGCCCGGGCGATCTCGCCGACCTTGTCGTCGAACTTCTTGATGTTGCCGGGGTTGACCCGGACGCAGGCGCAGCCGGCGTCGATCGCGGCGAACACGTACTTCGGCTGGAAGTGGATGTCGGCGATCACCGGGATCTGCGACTTACGGGCGATCTGCGGCAGCGCGTCGGCGTCGTCCTGGGACGGTACCGCCACCCGCACGATCTGGCAGCCGGCGGCGGTGAGCTCGGCGATCTGCTGGAGCGTGGCGTTCACGTCGGCGGTCAGCGTGGTGGTCATGGACTGCACCGAGACGGGCGCGCCACCGCCGACCGGGACGGTGCCGACCATGATCTGACGGGACGCCCGGCGCGGGGCGAGCGGCGGCACCGGTACGGCCGGCATGCCGAGGTTCACTGAGGACACGCGGTACTCACCTGCTGAAGAGGGTGATCGGGTTGACGATGTCGGCCGCCACGGTCAGCAGCGTGAACCCGCCGAAGACCAGGATCACCGCGTACGTGAACGGCATGAGTCGCAGGTAGTTGACCCGGCCGGGATCGGGCCGGCGCAGCCGGGCGTAGATCCAGGAGCGGATCCGCTCGAAGAAGGCGATCGCGATGTGCCCGCCGTCGAGCGGCAGCAGCGGCAACAGGTTGAACACGCCGATGAAGAAGTTCAACGAGATCAGGATGTTGAGGAAAAGCCACCAGGCGCCGTGCTCCACCGTCTCCCCGCCGAGCCGGCTGGCGCCGACCACGCTCATCGGGGTGTTCGGGTCGCGCGGCTTGCCGGACAGCGAGGCCCACAGGGCCGGTACCTTCTGCGGGATGCGCCCGATCGCCGCGCCCATCGCGCCGAACACCCGGCCGGAGTAGACCACCGACTCCTTGAGCGCGTGGCTCGGGCCGTAGGTGACCATCAGCGGTACCTCGGGCGGGACCTGGTAGCCGACGCCGAGCGCCGGGACCGTGGTCTGCTGGCTGTCGACCTGCCCGTCTGAGCCGGGCATCGGGTGTCGCAGCGCCGGCACGAGGTCGACGACCGTGGTCATCGTCTGCCCGTCGCGCCGGTAGGTCACGGTGACCGCGCCGTAGTGCGCGGACCGGATGGCCTTCTGCAGATCCTCGTAGGTCCTGATCGGCTTGTCGTCGAGCGCGGTGATCACGTCACCGTCGCGCAGCCCGCCGAGCCCGGCCGGGGACGGCTTGTCGGTGGCCATGCAGTTGGGGGAGTCGTCGTTGGCGTACACGCAGTCCGCGATGGAGATCATGGCGCGCTGGCGGGCCGGGTCGACCGCGGGGTTGGGTACGCCCACGAAGGCCAGGGTGATCCACAACACCAGGAAAGCGAGCAGGAAGTGGGTCACCGAGCCGGCGGACATCACGACCGTGCGCTTCCACAGGGGGTACCGCCACATCGCGCGCGGCTGGTCGGCCGGCGCGACGTCGTCGTCCTGCGGGGTCATCCCGACGATCTTCACGAAACCGCCCAGGGGGATGCCCTTGAGCCCGTACTCGGTCTCGCCCCGCCGGAACGACCACAGGGTCGGCCCGAACCCGGCGAAGTACCGGGTGACCTTCATCCCGAACGCCTTGGCGGTCAGCATATGACCGGCTTCATGCAGGCAGACCGAGATGAAGATCGCCAGCGCGAAGAGCACCACGCCGAGCAGGTACGCCATCAGGCTCCTTCCCTAGCCACCGCGACCAGTTCGCGGGCCCTCTCGCGCGCCCACGCCTCGGCGACGAGCACGTCATCGACGGTACCCGGTTCGGCGAAGTCCGGGGCGTCGGCCAGCACGCGCTCCACCGTATCCACGATGCCCAGGAACGGCAGACTCCCGCCGGCGAAGGCGGCCACGCACTCCTCGTTGGCGGCGTTGTAGATCGCCGGCCGGCACCGCCCGGCGCGGCCCGCGGCCTTCGCCAGCCGTACCGCCGGGAACGCCGCCTCGTCCAGCGGCCGCAGCTCCCAGGTGTGCGCGCGGGTCCAGTCGAGCGCCCCGGCTGCGCCGGCGACCCGGTCCGGCCAGGCCAGCGCGAGCGCGATCGGCAGCCGCATGTCGGGCGGGCTGCACTGGGCGAGCGTGGACCCGTCGTCGAACTCGACCATGGAGTGGATCACCGACTGCGGGTGGATCATCACGTCGATCGCGTCGTACCCGATCCCGAACAGCTCATGCGCCTCGATCACCTCCAGGCCCTTGTTGACCAGGGTCGCCGAGTTGATCGTGACGACCGGTCCCATGTCCCACGTGGGATGGGCCAGGGCCTGCTCAGGGGTGACGCCGGTCAGCTCCGCGCGGCTGCGGCCCCGGAAGGCACCGCCGCTCGCGGTGAGCACGAGCCGCCGTACCTCTCCCCGCGCGCCGCCGCGCAGGCACTGAGCCAGCGCCGAGTGCTCCGAGTCGACCGGCACGATCTGGCCGGGTCGGGCCACCGCCCGCACCAGCGGCCCGCCCGCCACGAGGGACTCCTTGTTGGCCAGGGCGAGCTGCCGCCCGGCGCGCAGCGCGGCCAGGGTCGGCGCCAGGCCCAGCGAGCCGACCACCCCGTTGAGGACCGTATGGCAGGGCCAGTTCGCCAGCTCGGTCATGGCGCCGGGGCCGGCCAGGATCTTCGGGATCCGGAACCCCCCGGTCGGGTACCCCCGCCGCTGCGCCTCGGCGTAGAACGCGAGCTGCAGGTCCTGTACCACCGACGCCCGCGCCACGCCCACGACCTCGACGCCCAGCTCCAGCGCCTGGGCGGCGAGCAGCGCCACGTTGCCGCCGCCCGCACCGACCCCGACCACCCGGAACCGCTGCGGCGCCCGGCGGATCAGGTCGATCGCCTGGGTACCGATCGAGCCGGTCGAGCCGAGCAGCACGATCTCACGCGGCGACGGGCTCACCCCGCCATTGTCCCCGACCCCCGCACGGCCGCCGCGCCGGCCGCCCCGGCGGTGCTGCGCCGCCCCGCCCGCGCCCGCCCCGCCCGCGCCCGCCCCGGCCGCGCCCGCGCCCGCGCCCGCCCCGGCCGCGCTGCGCCGTCCCGGCGCGCTTGCGCTGCCCTGCGCGGTCGGTAGCGTGGCACCGTGCGACTGGCGACGTGGAACGTCAACTCGGTCACCGCGCGGCTGCCCCGGCTGCTCGACTGGCTCACCGGTACCAAGCCCGACGTGGTGTGCCTGCAGGAGACCAAAACCGCGCAGTTCCCCGCGGAGGACGTCGAGAAGCTCGGGTACGAGGTGGCCGCGCACGGCGACGGCCGGTGGAACGGGGTGGCGGTGCTGTCCCGGGTCGGGCTCGACGAGGTCACCCCGGGCTTCCCCGGCGAGCCGGGGTTCCCCGACGCGGAGACCCGGGCGCTCGGGGTCACCTGCGCGGGGGTCCGGTTCTGGTCGGTCTACGTGCCCAACGGGCGCACCGTGGACTCCGAGCACTACACCTACAAGCTGGCCTGGCTGGCCGCGCTGCGCGACGCGCTCGCGCCGGAGGTGGCCCGGTACCCGCGGCTGGCGCTCTGCGGCGACTTCAACGTCGCGCCCACCGCCGCCGACGTGTGGGACCCGAAGGCGTTCATCGGCTCGACCCACGTCACCGAGCGCGAGCGGGCGGCGCTGGCCGCGCTGCGGGAGCTGGGCCTGGTCGACGTCGTGGGCCGGCCGCTGAAAGGCAGGAACCCGTTCACCTACTGGGACTACCGGGCCGGCATGTTCCACCAGGACATGGGCATGCGCATCGACCTGGTGTACGCCACACCGGCGCTGGCCGGCGACGTGACCGACGCGTACATCGACCGGGAGGCCCGCAAGGGCAAGGGCCCGTCCGACCACGCCCCGATCGTCGTGGACTGCTAGGGCTCCGTGTCGTACGTCGACGTACAGCCCCCCATCGGGCTCAGGCCCTCGGCGTAGCTCCCCTCGATCACCCGGCCGAACGCGTCGACGCCGTTCAGGCAGGCGTACCGGGGTTCGTCGCCCGTGCTGACGGAGATCGCCATCATGCCGCCGTTCGGGTCCGGCGGCATGGTCTTGGTGACGTGCATCGGCTGGCCCTCGGTGAACGAGAACAGGATCGTGGTCGCGGGGTCCCCTTTCCGGAGCATGCCGTAGCCGCCGCGGCCGTTCAGGTCCATGACGGCGGTGGTCACCGTGCCGGCGTCGCGCGGGGTGCGGAACAGCACCCGCCCGGCGAGCAGGTCGGTGCCTGGGGCGTCGGTGTCGAGCGCGTGCACCGCGACCTCGTCGATCCGGTCGCCGCGGGAACGGCGGCTGTAGCCCGACGGCGGCACGGAGGTCGGCAGCGGTGCCCGCGTCCCGGGCACCACCTCGGCGATGGTGTAGCCGAGCGTGCGGCTGTCGCGCGCCCACACGATCTCGCCGATGAGCCGGATGCCCCCGGTGGTCCAGCCGCGGCGCTGTCCTGTGGTGAGGTCCAGCACCGTCAGCGCGGGGCTCGACGTCGCGGCCCGCGGCGGGCGCTCGGTGTCCGGGGGTACCCCCCTCGACCGCTCGTCGGCGCACGGCGCGGTGGCGAACGCGACCTTGCGGCCGTCCGGGCTCACCGCCAGCCCCGCCACCAGCGCCGGGGTGGCGCCGCCGTCGACCGGCGCGATGCCCGTCGCGTGCCCGTCGGCGGCGAGCCGGAAGCGGTACAGCTGGGACTCGCACGGCGTGGCCCGGGATGCGAGGGCCAGGAACGTCCCGCCCGGACCCGCCACGATCGCCTGCAGCGCACCGGGCGACGGCGACGGCGGGTCGACCGACTCGACCAGGTGTTCCCGGCCGTCCTTGTCCACCTCGTGGATCTGGAACCAGGGCGGCCAACCCAGGCGCGGGGAACCCCGCAGCTGGGTCAGGTCTCCGCTGGCGCCCACCGTGAGCAGGAACCGCGGCGTCCGGGTACGCCGGTGCGGGCCACCGCTGTCGTCACCCGGGCGGCCGTGGTCCACGGCGGCGGCCTGGACCACCGCGAGGACGGCGAGCGTGGTCAGGGCGACCCCGGCCGGTGCCGCCCAGCGCCACCTTCGCCGCCGCGGTCGCGGCTCTTCGTGATCTGGTTCCCCCGTCACGCCTGGAGACCCTAGCCGACCGGGGTCGGCTCCGGGTCCCGCACGGGTTCGGGCTCGCCGGCCTCGCGGATGCCGTACCGGCGGTAGATCCGGCCCAGCGGTCCCGGCGCCCACCAGTTCCACCGGCCCAGCAGCCGCATCGACGCCGGTACCAGCAGCGCCCGGACCAGGGTCGCGTCCACCAGGATCGCGGTCACCATCCCGATCCCGATGAGCTTGAGGAACGCGGTGTCCCCCGCGGCGAACCCGACCACCACGACGATCAGCAGCGCTGCGGCGGAGGTGATGATCCGTCCGGTGCGTTGCAGCCCGGTGGCCACGGCGGTGACGTTGTCGGCCCCCCGGTCGCGCTCTTCCCGGACGCGGGAGAGCAGGAACACCTCGTAGTCGGTGGCCAGGCCGAAGAGCACCGCGATGATCAGGATCGGGTTGGTGGGCTCGATGAACCCGGTCGGCGTGAAGCCGAGCACCGAGGCGAAGTGGCCGTCCTGGAAGACGAACACGATCGCGCCGAACGCGGCGCCCAGCGACACGATGTTGAGCACGATCGCCTTGACCGGCAGCACGACCGAGCCGAACGCGAGGAACAGCAGCACGAACGTGACCGTGATGACGAACAGCGCCATCCACGGCAGCTTGCCGCCCAGCCGGTCCAGGGAGTCGAGCAGGTCCGCGGTGTACCCGGTGACGCCGAGCGTGGTACCCGGATCGGGTGCCACCGCCCGCAGGTCGCGGACCACGCCCCGGGCGTCCGGACCGGTCGGCTCGCCGGAGTAGGCGACGCTGATCAGCGCGGCGCCGTCCCTGGCGGCCGCCACGGACGCCCCGGTCACGTGCGGCACGGTCGAACGGATCCGGCCAGCCAGCTCGGCCGCGCCGGCCGGGTCGACGCCGGTGACCAGCACCTGGACCGGGTACGTGCTGGTGGCCGGGAACTCGTGCGCCAGCCGGTCGTCGACCACCCGGCTCTGGGTACCCTCCGGCAGCACGCGGGTGTCCGCGCCGCCGAACGCGATCCGGGTCACCGGGGTGGCCAGCACGGCGAGGGCGATCAGCACGCCGACCAGGTACAGCCAGGGGCGGCGCATGACGCTGCGGGCCAGCCGGGCCCACGCGCCCCGGTCGGCACCGGCCTGCTCCCGCCGGGCGCGCCCGGGCAGCGGGATGCGCCACGCGTTGATCCGGTGCCCGAGCACGGCGAGGCCGGCCGGCAGGATGGTCAGGGACGCGAGCATGGCCATCGCGACCGCCGCCATCCCGCCGTACCCCATGGACTTGAGGAACGGCTGGGGGAAGAGCAGCAGGCTGGCCAGCGCCAGGGTGACGGTGAGGCCGGAGACGGCCACGGTCCGGCCGGCGGTCGTCATCGTCCGGGCAACGGCGGTGTGCTTGTCGTGCCCGGCCCGCAGCTCCTCACGGAACCGGCTGACGATGAACAGCGCGTAGTCGATGGACAGGCCCAGGCCGATCAGCGTGATGATGTTGATCGCGAAGACCGACACGTCGGTGACGTAGGTGAGCAGCCGGGTCACGATGAACGCGCCGAAGATCGAGGTGCCGCCGATGAGCAGCGGCCACAGCGCGGCGACCACGCTGCCGAAGATCAGGACGAGCAGGACCAGCAGGACCGGCGTGGACAGCGTCTCGGCGCGCTGGATGTCCCGGGCGCTGATGTCGTTGGCGTCGGCGAGGAAGGGCTGGACCCCGCCGAACTGGGTGGTCACCCCGCCGCCGGCCACGAGCAGGCCGTCGACCGCCTGGTACTGCTTGATCTTGGCGTCGTCGCCGTCGCCGCCCAGCCGGATCAGGGCATAGGTGGCGTGCCGGTCGCCCGACACGAGGTTCGGCGCGGGCGCGGTGAGGATCGACACGACGGCGGTCACCTCGGGCCGCCGGCCGACCCGGTCGAGCGCAGCGGCGACGGCCCCCCGGAACGCGGGGTCGTCGATCGTGCGGTCGGGGCTCGAGTACAGCACCACGATGTCGTAGTCCTGCGCGCCGAGCCGCTGGGTGATCTGCTGGCGTACCCCGTTGGACGCGGTATGCGGGTCGGCGAACCCGCCGGCCGAGAGCGCGCCGAAGACGCCGGTACCCCACGTGCTGCCGACGATCACCAGAGCCAGGCCCGCCGCCAGGATCCCCCACCTGGCCCTGGCGACGAACCGCCCCCACCGCTCGAACATGGTTCCCCCCGCCCGGAATGTCGTACGCTGAACTCAACCCGAAACCGCGAACGCTGTTCACTATGCCAACGGCGTTCGCGGTACGTCAAGGGAGTTGGACCATGAACGTGGCCACGCCGACCCGCCGGGAACGGCAGCGCACCGCCACCCTCAACGACATCAAGGCAACCGCGCGCCGGCTGGTGGTCGACGGCGGTCCGAACGCCATCTCGCTGCGCGCCATCGCGCGCGAGCTGGGCATGTCCGCCGCCGCGCTGTACCGCTACTTCCCCAACCTGGAGGCGCTGGTCGCGGAGGTCTGCGCCGAGGTGTACGACGAGCTGCGCGACGCGGTGACCACCGCCGGCCAGGCCGAGACCGGCGCCGGGCCGCAGCTCATCGCCATGGCGCGCGGGTTCCGCCAGTGGTCGATCCGGCACCCGCAGGAGTTCGCCCTGCTGTTCGGCACGCCCGTCCCCGGGGTGGCGCAGATGGAAACCGACTGCGTCTCGCCGGAGCATCCCGGTGCCCGGTTCGGCGCGGTGTTCCTGGCCCCGTTCGCCCGGCTGTGGGAGGAGCTGGACCTGCCGGGCGGACCCGACGACGAGCGGCAGCGGCAGCGGCTCGCCCCGATGTACGCCGCGCACGGCGACGGGCTCCCGCCAACCGCCATGTACACCGCGCTCAGCGGCTGGGTCCGGCTCTACGGCGTGGTCGCGCTGGAGGTCTTCGGGCACCTGCGCTGGGCGGTCGACGACGTCGAGCCGCTGTTCGAGGCCGAGCTGGCTGCCTTCGTCCGCCAGCTCACCGTAGGCTGACCGGTCATGACGACCCAGCTTCCCCCGCGCGCCGACGTCGTGATCATCGGGGCCGGGCACAACGGCCTGGTCTCCGCGATCCTGCTCGCCCGGGCCGGCCTGTCCGTCGTCGTCCTGGAGGCCGCCGCCGTGATCGGCGGCGCCACCCGCACGGAGCACCCGTTCGCCAAGGTGCCCGAGCTGGGCCAGTCCACCGGCTCGTACCTGCTCGGGCTGATGCCCCCGGAGCTGCTGCGCACGCTCAACCTGACCATCCCGGTGCGGCGCCGCGACCCGCAATACTTCCTGCCCACGCCGGGCGACCGGTACCTGCTGGTCGGCGCCGACCGGGCGGCCACCCGGGGGCAGCTGTCCCGGTTCTTCTCCGACGCGGACGTGGCGGCCGACGACGCGATGCAGGCCGAGCTGGCCGCGCTGCGCGACGACGTCGGGCCGGCCTGGCTGGCCGAGCCCGGGTCCGTCGAGGAGACCGCCGAGCGCTACGTGCGCCCCGCGCTGCGCCAGGTCTTCATCGATCTGGTACGGGGTTCCGTCGCGGACTACCTCGCCCGCTTCGAGTTCCGCTCGGAGCTACTGATGTCGATGTACGCGGTGACCGACGGGCTGTCCGGGTTGAACGCCGGCCCGGACGATCCCGGCACCGGCAACAACTTCCTGGTGCACAACATGTGCCGGCTGCCCGGCGCCGGCGGCACCTGGATGATCGTGGCGGGCGGCATGGGTACCGTCTCGGCGACCTTCGCGGCGTCGGCGACCCGCGCGGGGGCCGTCATCGTGCCGGGCACGCCGGTGGCGTCGGTGCTCCTCGACGGTGGCGCGGTGAGCGGCGTGCGCACCGAGGACGGGCGGGAGATCGCGGCGTCCGTGGTGCTCGGCGCGTGCGACCCGTACCGGCTGATGTCGCTGGTCGACCTGCCGGCCGACCTCGTGGCGCGGCTGGAGTCGGTCCGGCGCACCGGCACCACCCTCAAGGTCAACATGGCGCTGGCCGACCTGCCCCGCTTCACCTGCCTGCCCGAGGACGCGCCGAGCCCGTTCGGCTCGACGATCCACCTGCTGCCGGGGTCCGCCGGCGGCGGGGAGGGCCCGATGGCCCGGCTGCGGGCGATGTGGGCCGACGTCCAGGCCGGACGGCTGCCGGCCGAGCCGACCATCGAGTGGTACCTGCACACGACCGTCGACCCGTCGCTGCGTGACCCGGCGGGGCACCACTCCTCGGCGCTGTTCGTCCAGTCCGTGCCGTACGGCGCCGACTGGGACGCGCTCCTGCCGTCCTATGTGGACGACCTGCTGGCGATCTGCGACCGGTACGCGCCGGACACCTCGAAGCTCGTCGTCGACACGTTCCCGTTGACGCCACCGGGGATCGAGGCGCACTTCGGGATCACCGGCGGGCACATCCAGCACGTGGACAACACCGTCTCGTTCACCGACCGGATGCCCTACGCGACCGGGGTACCGGGCCTGTACGCCGGCAGCGCCGGTTGCCACCCGGGTGGCAGCGTGATCGGCGCCGCCGGCCACAACGCCGCCCGCCGCATCCTCGCGGACCTCGGCCGCTGAGTGGTACCTACCGGCCGCTCACCGGTTGACCGGCCGGCCGCCGCCGCAGCAGGTAGGTCAGGACCTCGGGCCGGAAGAGGTCGGCGAGGATCCACGCGGTCAGCCCGGCGTACAGCACAGCGGCCAGGCCGAAGAGCAGCCCGCTGGTCACCGCGCGCACGATGATGACGACCACAGCGGCCTCGGTGGCGAGGATGAGCACGAACAGCCAAGGCCACCCGCGCCACAGGAGCTTGGCGCAGATCGCGAGCACGGCGGCGACGCCGCTCAGCGCGGCGGCGGCGAGCAACACCCGATCGGCGAAGTCCGCCGCGGCCCCGGGGTGAGCGAACTGCCTGTTGGCCGCGACCGCGGCCAGGATGATCAGGACCAGAACGCCGAGCAGCGACGCGTGCATCTGCATCCACAACAGGACGCGCAGCTGCTCGACGAGCCGGGGCAGCTCGGGCTTGACCCGCTTGCGGGCTTCGGAGTCGACCACGCCAGGCAGGTTACCCGGCGGAGGGTTCGGCCGTGGCCCGCTGCTCGGCCCGGGACGCGCGGATCTGGTGGCCCACGCTGGTCAGGCAGCGGCCGGTGGCCAGGTCGAACTTCCAGCCGTGCAGCTGGCAGGTCAGCGTGTTGCCCTCGACGATCCCGAACCGGCTCAGGTCGGCCTTCAGGTGCGGACAGCGCCGCTGCACCCGCCAGTCGCCGAGGGCGATGTCCTCGGCGTCGGTGTGCCGCTGGTGCTCGTCGTACCAGCCCTCGGCGTACTGGATGCGCTCCTCGGACAGGCACTTGAAGAACGCGTAGACGAACTCGTTGTACTGCCCGATCCGCGCGGCCGAGAACCGGCACGACAGGAACAGCGAGTTGACCCAGTCCACCTCGCCGATGTGCAGCAGGTGCTCGACGAGCACCCGGCCGGTGCGGAACCGGTACCGCACCTTCTCGTCGGCGTACGGCCGGACCTGCTTGCCGGGGAAGTCCACGACGATCGACTCGACGACCTCGCCGCCCGGCCCGTAGTCGTCGGTCAGGTCGAGGCGCACCGGACCACCGACCCCGATCGCGAGGTAGATCGACTCGTCGAGCAGGGGTTCGAGCTTCTTCTTCAGCTCACCGAGCACGTCGATCTCCGGGTGCCGCCAGGTGGCCTTCTCCGCCTCGATGACCGGCTGCTTGCGGACCCGCATCTCCCGCAGGTGCGCCTCCTTGCCGGCGAAGAACTCGCCCAGGTCGGCGACGGGCTGGCGGACGTCGGCACCGCACGAGGTCACCTCGGCCACGGTGCCGGGCAGCAGGACGATCGCGTTGGTACCGCCGACCTTCCCGTACTCCGCCACGAACACCGATTGATCCGGGAAGATGTTGCCCTCGTCGCCACCGAGGTCGTTGAACTGCCACAGCTCGTCGTCGAGGAAGCAGGGCGGCCCGGCGATCGGGAACACGTGCGAGGCCTTCAGATCGGCAATGTAGCGGAAGGTCCGGTCGAACTGCCGGTCGCGCTTCTGCTTGCCGAAGGCGGTCTTGGCCGCGTGCGGCAGCTCGTAGACCATCGGGTACCAGATCGCGCCGGAGAACTGGAGCAGGTGCGCGTGCACGTGCCCGAGCTCGGCGAAGCGGGTCAGGTCGGCCGGGCGGGCGTCGTTCTGGTTGAGCAGCCGGACCCCGTCGTACTCCACCCACAGCGACGAGTCGCCGATCGGCCCGTCGGTCGGCGAGGTCAACGCCTGGATCATGATACGCAGGCCGCCGCCCAGCTCGTGCACCTCGTCGGAGACCGTCTTCAGGAAGCTGGTGAAGCCCAGCTCGCGCAGCTCGTCCTCCAGCTCGGAGGTCGGGTACTCGGGGAGGAGGACGGTGGCCCGCTTGTTGACGAAGCGCTTGAGATGAGCCGCGTCGAAGTGGTCCCGGTGCAGGTGGGACACGTAGAGGTAGTCGGTGTCGCCGAGCGCGGCCCAGTCGAGCCGGGAGTTGTCCGGGAACGGGAACCACGAGGCGAGGTAGGCCGGGTTGACCCAGGGGTCACACAGGATGCTTCCTGCCGGAGTGTCGATGCGCATGCTCGCATGGCCGGTACCGGTGATCCGCACGGCACCGACGCTACCGGAAGGGCGTGCGGGGTCGGGACCGGGACCAATGCGCGAAGCAGCGGGTACCCCATCCCGCCGCCGTTCGGGAGCCTGCGAGACTAGCGTTCGGACCGACCAGACGAAGGGGATCGAACGTGGCAGCGGAAGAGCCCGTGACCTCACCCGACCAGCACAAGCCGGGTGCCAACCGGGCCGCGCGCGTAGGCGCGGTCGTGGTCGCCGTGTCCCTGCTGGCGATGCTGTGCGGCAACCATCACGGCCGGGTCGAGGACATCTTCCTCGTGGTCACCGCCGGGCTGATCCTGGCCGCGCTGGTCGGCGACTGGCTGCTGCGCAAGAACGGCCTGCGCTGACTCCCGGCCGGCCCCGCCCCGGCCGGATGGTCCCGGCGGCGCGGCTCAGCGCCGCCGGTAGATGATGTCGCGTACCTCGCGCAGCGCCTGGTCGACCTCGGCCTCGAAGTAACCGCCCGGCACCAGGTTGAACTGCCCCGGGTCCAGCTCGGCGTCGTTGATCGGCATCCCGCCCCGGCCGGACATCGCCGCGATGATGCCCTCGAATAGCCGGTCCACCTGGTTGGGGTCGTACCCGCTACCGAACCGGCGCGGCACGAACGTGCGCCGGAGCTGGTCGATGCGCTGGATCTCGCCACCGCCGCCGGCCACGCCAGGCGGCGGGCCCATGTCCGGCGGCATCCTGATCTCGGTGGTCATGTCCATCTTGCCGTGCCGGCCCGGCTCGAAGCCGGCGAAGCTACCGCCGCCGCCGAAGTTGCCGGTCGGCTCGTCGTACCGGTTCGGCTCGTCGAAGCGCCCGAAGCCCGCCCCGGTCGGCGCGGGCGCCGGCGGCTGGGGACGCATCGGCGGGGGCGGCCCCATCGGCGGGGGCGGCCCCATCGGCGGCCGGTCGTCGCGCATCGGGGGCATCATCCGGTCGTCGCGCATCGGCGGCAGCTGCGCCGTCCGGTCGTCACGCACCGGCGGCAGCGCCCGATCGTCACGCAACCCGGGGCCGATCCGCTCCGGCCCGCGCATGGGGACGAACCCGCCCCGCTCCTCCAGCTCACCGAGCTGCCGCTCGACCCGGTCGAGGTGCAGGTCCACCTGCCACTCGTCATAGCCGCCGAAGCGCACCCGGAAGACCACGTCGTGGACCTCCTGAGCGGTGACCGGGGCAGAGGTCTCCCCGTTGAGGGTCGCCTCGACCCGGTCGAGGAAGGAGTCCACCTCGTCGACCTTGTACCCGCGACGCAGCGCCCGGCGTCGGAACCGCTGACCCTGACTCGCCACCTATCCCGCCCTTTCTCCGCTCCGCCCCGTATCGGATGCACTGCTTACTGTGCCACCCGCTGTCGCGGCGAGCTGACCGCATGCCCCGTCGATCTCCCGGCCCCGTGTGTCACGTACCGTCGTGGCGACCCCGGCAGCCCGTAGCCGCCGGACGAACTCCCGCTCGACCGGCTTGGGGCTCGCGTCCCATCGGCTACCGGGTGTCGGGTTGAGCGGGATCAGATTGACATGCGCGAGCCGTCCGGCCAAGAGCCCACCGAGGAGATCCGCCCGCCACGGCTGGTCGTTCACATCCCTGATCATCGCGTACTCGATCGAGACCCGGCGGCCGGTCCGGGCGGCGTACCCCCACGCGGCGTCGAGCACCTCGGCGACCTTCCAGCGCTGGTTGACCGGTACCAGCTCGTCGCGCAGCTCGTCATCAGGCGCGTGAAGGGACAGCGCCAGGGTGACCGCGAGGTCCTCGACGGTGAGCCGGTGCATGGCCGGCACCAGCCCGACGGTGGAGACGGTGACGTGCCGCTGGGACAGGCCCAACCCGTCCGGGGCGGGGTCGGTCAGGCGCCGGACCGCCTCGATCACCCGCGGATAGTTCGCCAGCGGCTCGCCCATGCCCATGAACACCACCCGGGACAGCCGGGGCGGGCAGCCGGGCAGCTCACCGCGCGCGGCCACGCCGGCGAACCAGACCACCTGGTCGACGATCTCGGCGGTCGACAGGTTGCGAGTCAGCCCGGCCTGGCCGGTCGCGCAGAACGGGCAGGCCATCCCGCAGCCCGCCTGGCTGGACACGCACACGGTCACCCGGTCGGGGTATCCCATCAGCACGCTCTCGACAAGCGCGCCGTCATGCAGGCGCCAGAGCGTCTTACGGGTGGCCCCGCCGTCGCAGCTCAGCTCCCGTACCGGCGAGAGCAACTCGGGCAACAGCCCGGTGGCCAGCCGGGCGCGCGCCGCGGCCGGGATGTCGGTCATCGCCGCCGGGTCGCGGACCAGCCGGCCGAAGTAGTGGGTCGACAGCTGCCCGGCGCGGAACTCCTTCTCCCCCAGCGCCGCGACCGCGGCGCGCCGGGCGCGCGGGTCGAGATCGGCCAGATGCCGGGGTGGAGCGGCGTTGCGGCGGGCCGGGAGCGGCGTCTCAAGCACGGGCAGCGTCGTCATGGTGGTCCCAGTGTCCCACGTCAACCTCCGGATCCCAGCGGTACCAGGACGGAGAAGAGGACGAAGGCGGTCGGCAGGGCGAACAGGACCGAGTCGAGCCGATCCATCACCCCTCCGTGGCCGGGCAGCAGGTTGCTCATGTCCTTGATCCGCAGGTCCCGCTTGAGGAGGGACTCGGCGAGATCGCCCAGGACCGCGGCGGCGGAGACCCCCACGCCGAACAGCGCGCCATGCCACCACGGCACGTGGAACACCAGGTACAGCAAAATCGCGCCACCAGTGCCGGCGATGAGCAGCGAGCCGGCGGTACCCTCCCACGACTTCTTCGGGCTGACCGTCGGCGCCATCGCGTGCTGGCCGAAGAACACGCCCGCCACGTAGCCGCCGGTGTCGGAGAGCACGACCATGGCCAGGGTCACGATGATGCGCGCCGCGCCGTCGCGCGGGTGGAGCAGCAGCACCGCGAAGCCGGCGAGGAACGGGACGTACACCGCGACGAGCACGGTCGCCAGCAGGTCGCGCTGGTACCCGGCGGGCCCGTCGGCCAGCCGCCACACCATCGCCGCGAGCACGGTCAGGACCAGCCCGACGGGCAGCGCCTCCGCCCCGGCGAACCAGGCCAGCACGATCATCACCCCGGCCCCGCCGAACAGCGGTACCAGCGGCGCCCGCGGCCCGCCGTCGTGCGCCAGCGCCCGGACCATCTCCCAGATCGCCACGGCGGCCGCGGCGGCGATCACGAAGAGGAACGCCGGCCGCCGGATGAGCAGCGACACGAGCACCACGGCGCCGAGGCCGGCCCCGACGCCGATCGCCGCCGGCAGGTTGCGCCCGGCCCGACCGGTACCCGTGGGCGGCGCCGGCACCTCCGGCGGCTCCCGCTCCTCCGGGGGCTCCTCCGGCGGCGCCAGGTCGAGCGGGGACACCGGCTCGACCGGCGACAGGTACCGCTCCGGCGGCGCGAACCCGACGCCCGGCGGGTAGCCGGGGACCGGCGGATAGGCGTCCGGCGGGACCGGCGGCGGGTACGCGTCGGGCGCGGCCGGTGGCTCGTGCCGCGCCCGGTGCCGCGCCCCGCGCAGGTCGTGCTCGGTGGGTTCGAGGTAGGACATCAGACCTCGAGGAGCTCGGCTTCCTTGTGTTTGACCAGCTCGTCGATGTGCACGACGAAGCGGTGGGTCAGGTCCTCCAGCTCCTTCTCCGCCCGGCGCACCTCGTCCTCGCCGGCCTCCCCGTCCTTGACGATGCGGTCCAGCTCCTCCTTGGCCTTGCGCCGCACGTTGCGGACGGACACCTTGGCCTCCTCGCCCTTGTGCCGGGCCACCTTGATCATCTCGCGGCGCCGCTCCTCGGTCATCTGCGGGAGGATGATGCGGATCTGGGTACCCTCGTTGTTCGGGTTGACTCCCAGGTCGGAGTCCCGGATCGCCTTCTCCATCGCGTGCATCTGCGAGGTGTCGTACGGCTTGATGATCGCCATCCGAGGCTCCGGGGTGGCGATCGAGGCCATCTGCGGCAACGGCGTCGGGGTGCCGTAGTAGTCGATGATGATCTTGGAGAACATCGCCGGCGTGGCGCGGCCGGTACGGATCACGGCGAACTCTTCCTTGGCGAACTCGATCGCCCGGTCCATCTTCTCTTCGGCCTCGAAGAGCGTCTCGTCGATCACGTGCTCCGTCGCCTCCTTCGGGCGGTCGTCAATACTGGGTCAGGCGGCGGTGATCAAGGTACCGATCTTCTCGCCGCTCACCGCCTTGATGATGGTGTCTTCCCCCTCGGCGCCAAAAACGAGCATCGGCAGCCGGTTGTCCATGCACAGGCTGAACGCGGCCGCGTCGACCACCCGCAGCCCCTCCCGCAGTGCCTCGGCGAAGGTGACCTGGTCGAGCTTGACGGCGGTCGGGTCGGTACGCGGGTCCGCGGTGTACACCCCGTCCACCCCGTTCTTGCTCATCAGCACCACGTCGGCGTGGATCTCCAGGGCCCGCTGCGCGGCGACGGTGTCGGTGGAGAAGTACGGCATGCCGGCGCCGGCTCCGAAGATGACCACGCGCCCCTTCTCCAGATGCCGGATCGCCTTGCGCGGGATGTACGGCTCGGCGACCTGGGCCATGGTGATCGCCGTCTGGACCCGCGTCTCGATGCCCTGCTTCTCCAGGAAGTCCTGCAGCGCCAGGCAGTTCATCACGGTCGCGATCATGCCCATGTAGTCGGCCCGGGACCGGTCCATGCCGCGCCGTTCCAGCTCCGGGCCGCGGAAGAAGTTGCCCCCGCCGACCACGGCGGCCACCTGGATGCCGAGCCGCACCACGTGGGCGATCTGGCGGGCCAGCTCCTGCACGACGTCGGGGTCGACGCCGATCTGGCCGCCGCCGAACACCTCGCCGGACAGCTTGAGGACGACCCGGCGCGCCCGGGAGCCGCCCGGTCCGGCCGCGGCCCCGCCCGGCCGCCCGAGCGGGATGGCCCCCATGTGGCCGGCCACCGACATCTCCTCGGCCACCGTCTGGGCCATTCGCGCCTCCCGAGTAACGTCGCTACACCAATCTGTCACGTTCCCGCTCGTCGGTGTGGGGCGGGCGGGCCCGGGTACGCGAGCGGGGAGGCCCGGACGATACCGCCCGTCGTGAGCCAGCACTTGGGCTGGATCAGCGAAGCGGCGCTCATCGGCCTCCCCGTCGACGGTGTCAGGCCTGGCCGACCTCGAACCGGACAAACCGGCTCACGGTGATGCCGGCCTCCTTGGTGACCTGCTGCACGGTCTTCTTCTGGTCCTGGACCGAGGCCTGCTCCAGCAGGACGAAGTCCTTGAAGAAGCCGTTCACCCGACCCTCGACGATCCGGGGCAGCGCAGCCTCGGGCTTGCCCTCCTCGCGCGCGGTCTCCTCGGCGATGCGCCGCTCGGTGGCCACGACATCGTCGGGTACCTCGTGGCGGCCCAGGTACTTCGGCCGCATCGCGGCGATCTGCATGGCCACGCCGCGCGCGTCGGCGTCGCCCGCCTCGTCGGCCTTACCCGAGTACTCGACCAGTACCCCGACCGCCGGCGGCAGGTCGGCGGCCTTGCGGTGCAGGTACACGGCGACCGCAGCGTCACCGTCGAGCACGGCGAACCGGTTGATCACCAGCTTCTCGCCGATCTTGGCGGACAGCTCCTCGACCGTCGCGGCGACGGTCCGCCCCGGGGTCAGCTCGGCGGCTCGCAGCGCCTCGACGTCGGCCGGCCGGTGCTGCGCCACGTACTGCACCAGCGTCTGGGCCAGCCCGATGAAGTCCGCGTTCTTGGCGACGAAGTCGGTCTCGCAGTTGAGCTCCAGCAGCGCCCGGCCGTGATGGGCGACCAGCCCGTTGGCGGCGGTGCGGCCGGCCCGCTTGCCGACATCCTTGGCGCCCTTGATCCGCAGGATCTCGACGGCCTTGTCGAGATCGCCGCCCGCCTCCTCCAGCGCCTTCTTACAGTCCAACATCCCGGCACCGGTCAGATCGCGGAGCTTCTTGACGTCCGCGGCAGTGAAGTTCGACATGCTTCTCTCTCTAGCGGCGGTTGATCTCTAGCGGCGGTTGGCGCCGGGCGGCATCGGTACCGCCCGGCGGCGTGCGGTCGGTCAGGCCTCGGCCGGGGCGGCCTTGGGCGTGTCGCCCTTGCTGCCCTCGAGCAGCTCCCGCTCCCATTCGGCCAGCGGCTCGCCGGCCGCGACCACGCCCGGCTCGGGCTTCTCGTCGGCGGTCCGGCCCGAACCCCGGCCGGAGCGGGCGATCAGGCCCTCGGCCACCCCGTCGGCGACCACCCGGGTCAGCAGCGCGGCCGAGCGGATCGCGTCGTCGTTGCCCGGGATCGGGAAGTCCACCTCGTCGGGGTCGCAGTTGGTGTCGAGCACCGCGATCACCGGGATGCCCAGCTTGCGCGCCTCGTCGACGGCGATGTGCTCCTTCTTGGTGTCCACCACCCAGATGGCCGCCGGGGTCTTCTGCATGTCGCGCAGCCCTCCCAGCGTCCGGGTCAGCTTGTCCTTCTCCCGCTGCAGCTGCAGGGTCTCCTTCTTGGTGTACCCCTGCGAGATGCCGGTCTGCTCGATCGACTCCAGCTCCTTCATGCGCTGCAGCCGCTTGTAGACCGTCTGGAAGTTGGTGAGCATGCCGCCCAGCCACCGGTGGTTCACGTACGGCATGCCGACCCGCGAGGCCTGCTCGGCGATCGCTTCCTGAGCCTGCTTCTTGGTACCGACGAAGAGGATCGAACCGCCTTCGGCGACCGTGTTCTTGATGAAGTCGTACGCCTTCTCGATGTAGTCGAGGCTCTGGCGCAGATCGATGATGTAGATGCCATTGCGCTCGGTGAAGATGAACCGCTTCATCTTCGGGTTCCACCGCCGGGTCTGGTGCCCGAAGTGGACACCGCTCTCCAGCAGCTGGCGCATGGTTACCACTGCCATGATGACGAAACTCCTCATATCCCTGGTTGTCCGGCGGTCCGGTCGGGCCACCGCCTGGCGCCCGGTCGCCGGCCGTGGTAGTGCCCGCCGCACCTTGCGGTGCGCCGGGACCAGGGCGGCCGTCGCCTCACCTGGCTGGTGGGGAGGGCGCGCGAGGTCGACCACACGAGGTGGTCGCCGCACCAGAGTCTACGCGGTCGCGCGGAGCTGTCCGCTGTCGGTACCGGTGTGGGCGGTTTGGCGCTTTTTTCGTCCGCTCAGGCCGCCAGGCCCGCGGCGATCAGCAGCGTGAGCCCGATCGGCAGGAACGCCAAGGGGGTACGCAGCCAGGCGCGTTCCGGTGCCGGACCGCCCGCGGCGGCGCCGGTCATCAGCCCGTAGAGCCCCATCGCCACCAACGGGATCCCGGTCATCGCGAAGATCCCGGCGAGCACCCCGCCCGGATCGACCACGTGGCCGAACTCGCCCGTCAGGAGTACCCGGATCAGCAGCAGCTCGGCGACGACCGCCACCGCGGCGAGCGCACCGACGATGCCCGCGCGGCGGGCCCGGTAGACGGTCGGCTGCGAGCCCGGCGGGCGCCGCAGCGCCGCCCGGTCCAACGCCTCGGTGTGGAACCCGCCCGCGGCCTCCGACTCCGGCGGAGGGAGTACCGGCTGCTCCGGGGGCAGGGTGCCGAGCGACTGGGGGGAGAACGCCGACTCCCGGCCGGGCGGCAGGTCCGACCGGCTCGTGGGCACCTCCGAGGCGTACGGCTCCGGGACGTACGGCGGCGGCTCGGGCGGATAGGTCAGCGGCGGCAGCTCCACCCCCGACCGGGGCCCGACGGCGCCGTGCGCCTGACCCCGGTCCCGCTCGGGACCTGGGCGCCGCGGGTCCGGGGCACGGTACCGATCCTCCTCGTACCGTTCCGCGTACCCTCGGTCACCAGGGAACCAGTGACCCTCCCGCTCTTCCGGGTAACCACCACGTATTCCGTCCACCTCCAGCACGCTAGGGGAACCGGTACGCACCCGCCAGTGGCGTCGACGCCGTTTGTTCGGGGAAGGACGAGTCTCCGGCGAGGCGACCGCGCCGCCGGGCGTTGCCGGAATCCGTCGCCGGCCGGCGAAGATCCGTCCGACACGCCCTAGGCTGGCGCGCATGGACCAGCTCGTCGCCCGGATGCGCCCGTTCGGTACCACGATCTTCGCGGAGATGTCCGCGCTCGCCGTCCGTACCCAGTCGGTCAACCTCGGCCAGGGCTTCCCGGACACCGACGGGCCCGCTTCGATGCTCGACGCCGCCGCCGAGGCGCTCCACAGTGGACACAACCAGTACCCACCCGGCCCCGGCATCCCCGCCCTGCGCGCCGCGATCGCCGCCCACCAGCGTGCGTACTGGCAGTTGGACTACGACCCGGACGGCGAGGTCCTCGTCACCGCCGGGGCGACCGAGGCGATCGCCGCGTCGATCCTCGCGCTGTGCGAACCGGGCGACGAGGTGGTCTGCTTCGAGCCGTACTACGACTCGTACGCCGCGTCGATCGCGCTGGCCCACGCGGTGCGCCGGCCGGTGACGCTACGGCCCGGCCCCGACGGGCGGTACGGGTTCGACCCCGACGACCTGCGGGCGGCGTTCGGTCCCCGGACCCGCCTGGTGCTGCTGAACTCCCCGCACAACCCCACCGGGAAGGTGTTCACCCGGGCGGAACTGTCCCTGATCGCGGCGCTGTGCGTCGAGCACGACGCGTACGCGGTCACCGACGAGGTCTACGAGCACCTCGTGTTCGACGGGGAGCATCTTCCGCTGGCGGCCTTCCCGGACATGCGTACGCGCACGCTGCAGATCTCCTCGGCCGGCAAGACCTTCTCCTGCACCGGTTGGAAGGTCGGCTGGGTCTGCGGAACCCCGTCGCTGGTGTCGGCGGTGCTGCGGGTCAAGCAGTTCCTCACGTTCGTCAACGCCGGGCCGCTGCAACCGGCGGTGGCGCACGCGTTGTCCCTGCCGGCCGGGTACTACCAGGAGTTCCGCGAGGACCTGCGGGCCAAGCGGGACCTACTCGTCGCCGGACTGACCGAGGCGGGATTCGGCGTGTACGTCCCCGAGGGGACCTACTTCGTCACCGCCGACATCCGTCCCCTCGGCGGGACGGACGGGGTGGAGTTCTGCCGGGCGCTGCCGGAGCGGTGCGGGGTCGTGGCGGTACCGACCCAGGTGTTCTACGACGATACCGACGCGGGGCGGCAGGTGGTGCGGTTCGCCTTCTGCAAGCGCCCGGAGGTACTCACCGAGGCGGTCGCCCGGCTGGCCAAGCTCGCAGCGTCCTGAGCCTCGCCAGGCTCGCAGCGTCCGGAGCGCCGCGCGCATAGCAGATCCTTTGCTGACGCGCCATTTTGTCCACAAGCACCCTCGTCATCCACAGAAGCGAAACTCGGCCTTCCGCCGGCGCCGGTGCGGCCGGCAAGGTGTGCGCCATGACGCGGGCCAAGGACGCGGTGGGCGCATACGGCGAACGGGTCGCCGTTCGATACCTCATCGATCAGGGCATGGTGTTGCTCGACCGCAACTGGCGGTGCGGCGACGGCGAGGTGGACGCGATCCTCCGCGACGGCGACGTCGTGGTCTTCGCCGAAGTCAAGACCAGGCGCGGCGGCGCGTTCGGGACACCCGCGCAGGCGGTGGTACCGGCCAAGGTGCGGCGGCTGCGGCGGCTCGCGGCGCGGTGGCTCGCGCAGTCCCCGATCCGGCCGCGCGAGGTGCGGTTCGACGTGGTCAGCGTGTGTCCGCGGGACGCCGGGCGGGCCTCCGTCGAGCACCTTCGTGGGGTGTTCTGATGTCCTACGCCAAGGCGCTCGCGGTGGGGCTGGTCGGTCTCGCCGGCCACGTCGTGGAGGTCGAGGCCGACCTGGCCGCCGGTCTGCCCGGGCTGACCCTGACGGGGCTGCCCGACGCGGCGCTGTCCGAGGCGCGCGACCGGGTCCGGGCGGCGCTGGTCAACTCCGGCGAGACGTGGCCCAACCGGCGGATCACCGTCAACCTCCTGCCGGCCGCGCTGCCCAAGCACGGATCGGTCTTCGACGTCGCGATCGCGGTGTGCGTGCTGGCCGGGTCCGGCATGCTCCCGCTGGCCCCGCTGACCGGCGTGGTCCTGCTCGGTGAGCTCGGGCTCGACGGGGCCGTGCGCCCGGTGCGCGGGGCGCTGCCGTGCGTGCTGGCCGCCGCGCGGGCCGGGTTCACCCGTGCCGTGGTCCCGCTCGCCAACGCCCGCGAGGCCGCTCTCGTCCCCGGAGTCCTCGTCCGCGCCACCGACTCGCTCCGGCGGCTGATCGACTTCGTCCGCGGCTCCGGATCCCTGCTCGACGTTCCCGCCGCGCCGCCACCCGACCCGCCGCACGGGCCCGACCTCGCCGATGTCGTCGGGCAGGAGCTGGGCCGGCGGGCCCTGGAGCTGACCGCGGCGGGCGGGCACCACCTGTCTATGGTGGGACCGCCGGGGGCGGGCAAGACCATGCTCGCGCGGCGGCTGCCGTCGATCCTGCCGCCGCTGTCCGACGCGGCGGCGCTGGAGGTCACCGCCGTGCACTCGATCGCCGGGGCGCTGCCGACGGATGCGCCCATGGTGCGCCGCCCGCCGTTCCAGGCGCCGCATCACACAGCGAGCGTGCAGTCGCTCGTCGGCGGCGGGGCCGGGCTGGCCCGGCCGGGTGCCATCTCGCTGGCGCACCTGGGTGTGCTATTTCTCGACGAGGCACCCGAGTTCGGGGTGCGCGCGCTGGAGACGTTGCGCCAACCGCTGGAGTCGGGCGAGGTGGTGCTCTCCCGAGCGCGCGGCAGCACCCGGTACCCGGCCCGGATCCAGCTCGTCCTCGCCGCCAACCGGTGCCCCTGCGCCAAGCCCGTCGGCGATACCGCCTGCGAGTGCAGCCCGCTGGTCCGGCGCCGCTACCTGGGCCGGCTTTCCGGGCCGCTGCTGGACCGGGTGGACCTGCAGGTGGAACTGACCGCGGTGACGGCGGCGCATCTGTTGCAGGACGGGCGGCACAGCGAACCCTCGGCGGTCGTGGCGGAGCGGGTCGCCAAGGCGCGGGCGGCGGCCGCGGCGCGCTGGGCGGGGTACCGCTGGACGACCAACGCCGAGGTACCCGGGCCGGTGCTGCGCAGCCCGCCGTGGCGGCTGCCCCGTCCGTCCACTGTGGAGCTTGGCCGGTACGTGGACCGCGGGCAGCTCTCGGCACGCGGGTTCGATCGGGTTATCCGCGTCGCTTGGACCATCTGCGATCTGGACGGTCGGACGGTTCCCGACGCGGGTGACGTACGGGAGGCGCTGGGGATGCGGATGGGATGGACGGCATGAGCACGGACGCCCGTACGGCTCGGGTGGCGCTGGCCTGCCTGGTGGAGCCGGGCAGCGTCGAGCTGGACCGGTTGATCGCCGGCTACGGCCCGGAGGAAGCCCTCGATGCGGTCGTCAAGGGGAAGGTCGCCGAGCCGGTGGCCGAGTCGGTCCGGGCCCGCCTGGCCGGCACCGACCCGCGCCGGATCGCCGAGACGGCGCTCGCCCGCACCGCGCGGATCGGTGCCCGGGTGGCGATCCCGGAGGACGAGGAGTGGCCGGTGCAGGTGGCGGACCTGTGCCGGATCAGACGACCAGGCGGGACGCGGGTCGACCGGGATACCGCTCCGCCGCTGTGCCTGTGGGTACGCGGCGAGGCACCGCTCGCGCCGGTCCTGGACCGCTCGGTCGCGGTGGTCGGCGCCCGGGCGGCGACCAGCTACGGCACCCATGTCGCCCAGGAGTTGAGCTTCGGACTGGCCAACCGGGGCTGGACGGTCGTGTCCGGCGGTGCCTACGGCATCGACGCGGCGGCCCACCGGGGTGCGCTCGCGGCGGGCGGCACCACCGTGGCGGTGCTCGCCTGCGGCGTCGACCGGGCCTATCCCGCCGAGAACGCGAGCCTCTTCGAGCGGATCGTCGAGGAGGGACTGCTGCTCAGCGAGTGGCCGCCGGGCGCCGACCCGCACCGGCACCGGTTCCTGATCCGTAACCGCGCGATCGCGGCGGTGAGCCGGGGCACGGTCGTCGTCGAGGCCAGCGCGCGCAGCGGCGCCCGGCAGACGCTGGGCCGGGCGGCGCTGTTGGGCCGGGCGGTCATGGCGGTACCCGGACCCGTCACGTCGGCGATGTCGGTGGGCTGTCATCACCTGTTGCGCTACGGCGGCGCGCGGCCGGTCATGTCCTACGCCGAGGTGCTGGAGGAGGTCGGCCGGATCGGCGACGACCTCGCCCCGATACCGCGCGGGCCCGAGCAGCCGCTCGACCGGCTCGGGCCGGAGCTGTCCCGGGTACTCGACGGGGTACCGCTGCGCGGTGGCGCCGACGCGGGGCAGATCGCCGCCGCCGCGGGGGTGAGCCTGCGCGACGCGTTGCGCGCCTTGCCGTTGCTGGAATCCGCCGGGCACGTGATCGTCCGCGACGGCGGCTACGTGGCCGCCCGGCGACGCGCGCCGGTTGCACCATCCAGCGGACCGGGCGGGCCGGTACCGTGAGGGCTCATGAGTCGCCGGCCCGGTACCGAGGCGGTGCACGCGGCGCTGCCCGGACCGATGCGCGCGGCGGTCGACGCGTTCGCCCGGCACCTGGGCAGCGAGCGGGGACGGTCGGCGCACACGGTACGGGCCTACGTCGGTGACGTGGTCTCCCTGCTCGACCACGCCGGCCGGATGGGCTGCACCCGGCCGGGCGATCTCGACCTGGGCGTGCTGCGTAGCTGGCTGGCCCGGCTGCGCACCACCGGCGCGGCCCGCACCTCGCTCGCGCGGCGGGCGGCCGCTGCCCGTACCTTCACCGCCTGGGCGCACCGCGACGGTCTGCTCGACCGTGATGTCGCCGCCCGGCTCGCCAGCCCGAAGGCGCGGCGCGACCTGCCCGCGGTGCTGCGCGACGACCAGGCCGAGACGCTGGTGACCACGCCGACCGGGAACGAGCCGGTAGCCCTGCGGGACCGGCTGATCCTGGAGTTGTTGTACGCCACCGGCATCCGGGTCAGCGAGCTGTGCGGGCTCGACGTCGACGGCGTGGACCGGTCCCGCCGGGTGGTGCGCGTGCTCGGCAAGGGCGCCAAGGAGCGCAGCGTGCCGTACGGTCAGCCGGCCGAGCGCGCGCTCGACGCATGGCTGCGCCACGGGCGGCCGGCTCTCGCGACCCCGCGCAGCGGCTCGGCGCTGCTGCTCGGCGCCCGGGGCGGGCGGCTGCAACCCACCACGGCACGGACCATCGTGTCCCGCTATGCCGAAGCGGCCGGCCTGCCGCACGTATCGCCGCACGGGCTGCGCCACTCCGCCGCGACGCATCTGCTGGAGGGCGGAGCGGATCTGCGTTCGGTCCAGGAGCTGCTCGGGCACGCCGCCCTGTCCAGCACGCAGATCTACACGCATGTATCGATCGAGCGGCTGCGCGAGGCATACCGGCAGGCGCATCCCCGCGCATAGGATCATGGAGTGACTGCCGCAGCCGGACCGGCGCCCGAGCCGATACCCGGTGCCCGGCTGCTGTTCTCGCTCGATCCGGCGCAGGCCTACCTCAACCACGGCATCGTCGGCGTGGTCCCGATCTCGGTGCAGTGGGCGCAGCAGCGGCTACGCGACGAGATGGAGGCCAACCCGCAGCGCTTCTTCACCCGGGGCCTCGCCGACCGGGTCGCGCACGCCCGGCGCCACCTCGCCGCGTTCATCGGCGCCGATCCCGATGGCGCCGCCCTGGTGCCCAACACCACGACCGGGATCGCGGTCGTGCTCCGCACGCTCGGTGTGGGTACCGGCGACGAGGTGGTGACCACGGACCACGGGCACGGCGCGGTGGACCACGCGCTCGACGCGAGCGGGGCGCGCCGCCGGGTAGTACCGGTGCCGCTGTCCGCCGGGCCGGACGAGGTCGTCGCGGCCGTACGCGCGGCGGTACGCCCGTCGCAGACCAGGCTCGTCACCGTCGATCTGGTCACGTCGTCGACCGCCCGGATCGTCCCCGTGGCGTGGATCGCGGACGCGCTCCGCGGTACCGGTGTGCCGTTGCTCGTCGACGGGGCGCACGGGCCCGGCTCGCTGCCGTTGGACGTGGCCGCCCTCGGCGCCGACTTCTTCGTCGGCAACCTGCACAAGTGGGCGTTCGCGCCGCGGGCTACCGCACTGCTCACCGTCGCGCCCCAGTGGCGGGGACGGATCCGGCCGCTCGTCGTCAGCTGGGCCTACGCCGACGGCTTTCCGCAGAACGTGGAGGAGGCCGGCACGCTGGACTACACCGCCTGGCTGGCCGCGCCGAGCGGGGTGTTCGCGCTGCGCACCCTCGGCGTGGAGCGGGTACGGGCGCACAACGCGGCGCTCGCGCACTACGGCCAGCGGGTGGTCGGCGAGGCCCTCGGCTGCACCGATCTGCCCGACCCGGGCGGCCCGCTGCCGATGCGTCTCGTCCCGCTGCCGGTGGAGGGAGACATGGCGGCGGCGATCCGGCTCCGCGAACGGATCTCCGACGAGTTGCGCGCCGAGGTCGCCGTGTACGCCTGGCACGGCCGGCTGCTGCTGCGCCTGTCCGCCCAGGTCTACAACCGGCCGGAGGAGTACGAGCGGCTCGCCGGTGGGCTGCCGAAACTGCTGCGGTGAGCGGCAGCAGCCGGACCCGTCCGGCGCCGAGGAGCAGCAACGGATCCAGGTACTCGGCGCCGCGGCGCAGTCCCCAGTGCAGGCACGCGGGCCCGGGACAGCCGGGGTGCCCGCGTGCCAGCGTGCCGATGGGCTGCCCCACCGACACCGGCTGTCCACTATGGACGGACGCCGCGACGGGCTCGTAGGTGGTACGCAGCCGGTTGGCGTGGTCGATGCTGACCACGCCCACGCCGGCGACCGTACCCGCGAAGGCCACCACACCGGGACCGGCCGCGTAGACGGTCGCGTCCGGTGTACCGGCCAGGTCGACTCCCCGGTGGCCGGCGAGCCAGGGCCTCGGCGGCGGTTGGAAGGGCCGGGTCACGACCGGTGTGCCCGCCAGCGGCCACCGGAACACCCGTGCATGACCGCCGGGCGGCGTCGCCGGCACCCGGGCCGGCGCCCCGGCCGCCCCGGCCGGGCCGGCGGGGGCGGCCGGGGCGGCGCTGGCGGGCCCGGCGCTGGCGGCCCGTTCACCCGGCCCGAGCAGGATGATCAGCACCAGGATCGCCAGCGCTCTGCAGGACCGTCGGATCATGCGCAGCAGCGTCGCTTCTGGTCACCGGCCCGGCAAGGCCGCCCCTACCGATCTGTGGATGACGAGGGTGGCTGTGGACGACGCGGCCGCCACCCGGGGCGCGCCACCCAGGCGCGCGCCCACCCGGCCGCGCACCGGCTCGGGGATCCCCGGACCTCCAGGATCCGGGTTTATCCCCCTGTCTGATGCTTGTCCCGGGAGCGCACCATGGAGCCATGCGATTCCTCTTGACCGTCGCCGGCCTGATCGTGGCCGGTGTGCTCGCCGTATGGCTGATCAAGGTCGTGATCGGCATGGTGATCGGACTGCTGACCCTGATGTTCTGGGTCGCGGTCGCCGTGCTCGTCGTCGGCGGCGCCATCTACCTCGCCGGCAAGGCCCGCAACTCGGTCAGCGGCCCCAACCGTCGGCGCCTGCCGTACTGAACCCGGCTGGCTCGAGACGTCCGCTAGCTTCCGAAGCTGGTGTCCGTCGGTAAGGAGATGTCCGGCTTCTCCAGTTCCTCGACGTTGACGTCCTTGAAGGTCATCACGCGGACGTTCTTCACGAACCGGGCCGGCCGGTACATGTCCCACACCCACGCGTCGTGCATCTCGACCTCGAAGTAGACCTCGCCGTCGGAGTTGCGTACGTGCAGGTCGACCTGGTTGGCCAGGTAGAAGCGGCGCTCGGTCTCGACTACGTACGAGAACTGGCGCACGATGTCGCGATACTCCCGGTAGAGCTGCAGCTCCATCTCGGTCTCGTACTTTTCGAGGTCTTCCGCGCTCATCGACCCGCCTCGCTTCGCTGGGCGGGTCGATGCGGTGCGCGCAGGAGCCGGCGCACCGCTCGTTGACGCTCGCTCATCGCGCTCCGCCTTCCACCCCGACCATGCCGTCATTGTCCCGTACCCGCGCCCGCCGGAGCAGGCCGTTGTCGGACGCCACGCCGACCGTACCCCCGGGTTGTTTCCGACCGGCAACCGCCGCCACGTTGACGTAGGAGAACCGGTGCTCCGGGCACGGTCCGTGACGCTCCAACGCCTCGGAGTGCTCAGGAGTGCAGTACCCCTTGTGCTCGGCGAACCCGTAGACCGGGTGCTCCCGGTCCAGCTCACACATGATCCGGTCCCGGGTGACCTTGGCGATCACGCTGGCCGCCGCGACGCACGCGGCCACCTGGTCGCCCTTCCAGACCGCCAACCCGGGGGTACCCAGCCCGTCCACCGGGAACCCGTCGGTGAGCACGTACGCCGGCCGCACCGCCAGGCCCGCCAGGGCGCGCCGGAGCGCCGCGACGTTACACACGTGCAGCCCCCGGCTGTCCACCTCGCCGGGTGGGATGAGCACGGCCGCCCACGCGAGCGCCACCCGTACCACCTCTTCGTAGATCCGCTCCCGGGCGAGCGGGGTGAGCAGCTTGGAGTCGGTGAGCCCGTCGATCTCCCCGCGCCGGCCCTCGGGCAGGATCACCGCCGCGGCGACCAGCGGCCCGGCGCAAGCACCACGGCCCGCCTCGTCGGCACCCGCGACGTGGCGGAACCCGCGCCGCTGCAGCGCCCGCTCCAAGGCGTAGATGCCGTTGGAGCGCTGGATGACGGTACGACCCGGGGGCAGCATCAGGCGTCCACCAGACTGCGCAGCAGGCTCGGCAGCACCTCCGGATAGACCGGGTCCGGGATCGAGGCGAACTCGTCGATCGTCCACCACTGGTGCCCGTCGATGGCGTCCTGCTCGGCGTCGTCGAAGTTGGAGGTGTCGACCTCCCAGGCCGGTACCCGCAAGAGGAAGAAGTCCTGTTCCTGGCGGTAGGACCGGCCGTCGAAGGAGAACTCGACGACGTTGCGGAAGACCGGGTCACCCAGCTCGCCGGGGCCGACGCGCAGCCCGGTCTCCTCGAACAGCTCCCGCACCGCGCCCTGCGCCGGGCTCTCCCCGGGTTCCAGCCCTCCGCCGGGGGTCACCCAGTACACGTCGGTGGGGTCCGCGGGGTCGATGCCGTGGAAGAGGAGGACGCGGTCGGCTTCGTCGATCAACAGGATCCGGGCGGCGACACGGGGAATCGGCTCAGCCACGACCCCAGCCTAAGACCCGGCCCCGACGCCCGGTCGCCGACCCGCGGGACCGCCCGCCCCTCACGCCGGCGGCGGGATCGCGTTGAATCCGCTCGGTATGGCCAACCAGTCGGCCCGGTTGACCGGCCAGAAGGTGACGAAGGCGCGGCCGATCACCGAGCCGACCGGGATCGTCGAGCGCTCGATGTCATGGTTGGTCCGGTTGTACTGATCCCGCGAGTCACCGGAGTGGTACCGGTTGTCGCCCATCACCCACAGTCGCCCCTTGGGCACCACGATGTCGAACTGCTCGGGAGCGGCCGGCAGGTCGGGCCCGTCGTCGGCGTTGAGGTAGGGCTCGTCGAGCTGCCCCCCGTTGATCGTCAACTTCCCGCCGGAGCAGCACTTCACGTGGTCTCCGCCGATGCCGATGACCCGCTTGATGAAGTCGGTCTCGGTCGGGTCGCTCTTCCACTCCGCTGGCGCGGTGAACACGATGATCTCGCCCCGGCGCGGGTCCCGGAAGTCGTAAACCAGCTTGTTGACGAGTACCCGGTCGTTGATGTTGAGCGTGTGCTCCATCGACTCCGACGGGATGTAGAAGGTCTGCAGTATGAACGCCCGGACGAGGATCGCGACCACGATGGCCACGCCGAGAAGAACGGGAAGTTCGCGCCAAAAGGTGCTGCGATGCCGGGTCGTCTCGTCAATCACGGACGGAGCCTACGTCGTCGGGTGCGCCGGAGAAGTCTGGAACGCGCGGGAACGACCAAAGACGCGAGGATCGGCAGCGCGAAGGCGCCGTCGAGATTTACCGGCGTTGATCTGTGTGGTACTCCGGGCCGCAGGTCGTCGCCGATGTCCCGGGCGGGACCGGCGGACGCGGGGTTCGGCACGGTGCCGAAGGTTGACGGAGTACCCAGCGTGTTCCAGTGCCCACTAGGCCAGACGATGACGAATGCCTTTCCGATCACGTTCGCGATGGGTACCTGCCCCGAGCAGCGCGAGTCCTGGGAGACCAGCCGGTGGTCGCCCATCACCCAGAGGTTGCCCGGCGCCACATGGATCTTGTCGAACGCGCGCGGCCCGCAGTGCCCGGGCGTGGCCTTGCCACCCTCCAGCGGCGAGTTCTCGGTCACGTACGGCTCGTCCAGCGCCTTGCCGTTGACCATCACCCGGCCGTCGGCGTCGCAGCACTCCACGACGTCGCCGGGCAGCCCGATCACCCGCTTGATGAAGTCCTTCTCGCTGGGCTGGCTGATCCCGATCAGGTCGCCGAGGGTCCGCCCCAGCCGGGCCGGGAAGCCGGTGCTGACCGGCTCCGTGGGCGCCTCGGGGGCCCAGTTGTCGGCGCCCCGGAAGACCACGATGTCGCCCCGCGCCGGCTGGCGGGTGTCGTAGACCACCTTGTTGACCAGGACCCGGTCACCGATGAGCAGGGTGTTCTCCATCGACCCGGAGGGGATGTAGAAGGCCTGGAACAGGAATGTGCGGATCAGCACCGCGAGACAGAACGCGACGATCAGCAGCAGCGGAAGCTCCTGCCACAGCGGCATGTTCTTGCGCACCCGCATGGCCCGGTGCCGCCAGGCGTCATCTGGCGGCGCCAACGCGACATGCCGGCCGTTTCGCACGTCAGAGCTCCCCGCTTACACGACTACCGCTCAGCGCGATCAGCTCCGAGCGGTAGTCAGGTAACGTCGGCACGGTATGCCACACCGAACGTAAAGCCACCCACCCTTTCCGCAAGAGTAGATCTTCCGTCGCGGTTTGGCGATCCCGAGCGGGGTTCAGCTCGCCGGCCGCTCCCGCTTCTCCTTGATCTTGGCCTTCTTGCCCCGCAGCTCACGCAGGTAGTAGAGCTTGGCGCGGCGCACGTCGCCCCGCGTGACAACCTCGATCCGGTCCAGCGTCGGGCTGTTGATCGGGAAGGTCCGCTCGACCCCGACCCCGAAGCTGATCTTGCGGACCGTGAAGGTCTCCCGCAGACCGGCACCCTGGCGCCGGATCACGACGCCGTTGAAGATCTGGATCCGGGAGCGGTTGCCCTCGACAACCCGGGTGTGCACCTTGAGCGTGTCGCCGGCGCGGAAGTCCGGGATGTCGGTCCGCTGCGACTGGGCGTCCAGGGCGTCCAGCGTGTTCATCGCTGCTGCTTCCTCGGGGTTTTCGGGTGTGCCGCGCCGTGCGGCCACGCAGGTGGAGTACTGATGGGCGCCGCGGCCGGGCCGCGGCAACCCCACTACTTTGCCATATCCGGAGCGGAGATCTGAAATCCGGCCTCCGCCAGCACCGCTCTGTCGTGTTTGTCCAGCGCGTCGGGCGGCAGCGCGGTCAGCAGGTCGGGGCGGCGGGCGGCGGTGCGCAGCAGCGCCTGGTCCCGCCGCCACCGCGCGATCCGGCCGTGGTCCCCCGATCGCAATATCTCCGGTACCGGCAACTCGCGCCACGTCGGCGGCTTGGTGTACACGGGTGCCTCGAGGAGCCCGTCCGCGTGCGACTCCTCGACCAGCGAGTCGGCGTTGCCCAGTACCCCGGGCAGCAGCCGGACCACCGCCTCCAGGATCACCAGCACCGCGACCTCACCACCGAAGAGCACGTAGTCGCCGAGGGACAGCTCCGTTACCGGCATCCGGCCGGCGGCGTGGTCCAGGACCCGCTGGTCGATGCCCTCGTACCGCCCGCACGCGAAGATCAGGTGCCGCTCGCCAGCCAGCGCGTGCGCCCGCCGCTGGGTGAACGGCACCCCGGCCGGGGTGGGTACGACCAGGTGGCCCGGCCCGAGCGCGTCCAGCGCGAGGCCCCACGGCTCCGGGCGCATCACCATCCCGGGACCGCCGCCGTAGGGCGTGTCGTCGACCGTGCGGTGCACGTCGTGGGTCCACTGCCGCAGGTCGTGGACGGCCAGCTCGACCAGGCCGGCGGCCCGGGCCCGGCCGATCAGGGACAGCTCCAGCGGCGCCAGGTAGTCCGGGAAGATCGTGACGACGTCGACCCTCACGGGGCCTCCTGGTTCGCTTCGCGGCGCCGCCTCAAGGCGCGGCCATCGCCGCCCGCCGCGCCCCGGCTCCGCCGGCGCGTCGCCCGGCTCAAGCCACCCCGCGGCACCGCTCCACTCACGCGGCCGCCCTCCCTCCGGCGGAGATCCTGGACGCCAGCACCCCCTCCAGGGGGTACCAGCGTCCAAGATTCACAAGTCCAGCAGGCCCGGCGGCGGATCGAGCACCACCCGACCGGCCGCGAGGTCGACCGCCGGCACGATCGCCTTGACGAACGGCACGAGCGCGCGCCGCCCGTCCCCCAGCCGCACGACCAGCAGGTCGGCGGCCGGCCCGTGCTCCACGCCGACCACCTCCCCGACCGCCTCCCCGGAGGCGGCGACCGCCGCCAGCCCCACGAGCTGGAAGTCGTGGAACTCGTCCGGGTCGGCGGGCGGCGCCAGGTCGGCCGAGTCGACGCACAGCTTGACGCCGCGCAACGCCTCGGCGCCGTCCCGGTCGGGTACCCCGTCGAAGGCCACGATCAGCCGGCCCTGGTGCGGCCGGACCGCCTCGATCGCCAGCGGCCCGGCTGCCGCCGGATCGGTGACCAGCTCCGCGCCGGCGACGAAGCGCGCGGCCGGGTCGTCCGTGGTCACCTCGACCACGACCTCGCCACGGATCCCGTGCGGCCGGACGATCTGGCCGATGACGAGCCGCAACGGATCAGTACGCGTCGACGATGTCGACCCGTACCCCGCGCCCGCCGATCGAGGTGATCACCTGCCGCAGCGCCTTGGCGGTGCGCCCGCCGCGCCCGATGACCGTACCCAGGTCCTCGGGGTGCACGCGCACCTCCAACCGCTGCCCGCGACGGGAGTCGATCATCCGGACCCGGACCTCGTCCGGGTGGTCGACGATGCCCTTGACCAGGTGCTCCAGCGCCGGCCGGAGCGCGTTGTCAGGCTTGCGTACCGGCGTCGGCACCGGCCGTCTCCTCGGTCTGCGCTTCCGCGGGGGCCTGCGGGGCAGGGGCGGCCGCCTTCTTCGCCGCCTTCTTGGCCGGCCGCGCCTCGGGCGCCGCGACGCCGGCCGCGGCCTGCGACTCCGCCTCGTAGCGGGCCCGCCGGTCGGGCCGGGCCGGGGCCACCTTCAGCGGCTCGGGCGCCGGCAGCCCCTTGAACTTCTGCCAGTCGCCGGTCTTCTCCAGGATGCGCTGGACCGGCTGGCTCGGCTGGGCGCCGACGGAGAGCCAGTACTGCGCCCGGTCGGAGTTGACCTCGATCCGCGAGGGCTCCTCCTTGGGGTGGTACACCCCGATGTACTCGATGGCCCGACCGTCACGCTTCGTGCGGGAGTCGGCGACGACGATGCGGTATTGCGGGTTGCGGATCTTTCCCATCCGCAGAAGCCGGATCTTTACGGCCACGTGTGCTCGCTCCTGAGTCTTCGTATTTCGAGCCGCGCCGACCGGCATCGTGGGGTGACCCCGCGGTGGGCTCGTGGACTGGCGGCACGCCCGGGGTTAGAGGGCGCCGGGCGCGCGCCGGATACCAACGAGCCATTGTGCCAGATCCGCCGACCCAGGGTCACATCAGGAGGTCCCCGGTACGGACCACCCGGCCGAAGTACCCGTGCAGGCTCGCCGCCGTGGCGGCGCTGAGCTGTTCGGAGGTCCAGGGGGCGCCGTCGGCGTCGGCCTTGTCGAAGGTGAAGGTCGCGTCCAGGACGAACCGGCGGGTGACAGACCAGCGGCGGGATCGACGTCCATGCGCCGCGCGGGCTTCGGTACCACCGCCGTGCTGCGCCGCCACTTCGGCCGCAGGCTGGGCACTACGCCGACGGCGTACCGGCTACGCTTCGCGGCCTGACCCCCGGCGCACCGCACCAGCGCGCGAGCGCCTGCGCGACCCCCGTGCCGTCCTCGGCCGCCCAGGCAACGTACCCGTCCGGCCGGACCAGCACGGCCCGCCGCACGGGCTGGGCCGGGGCGACCTGGTCCACCCGGTCCGCCCACGCCGCCACGGCGCCCGGCGGCGCCGGGGACACCAGCAGGAAGCGCCCGGCGCGCAGGGCTTCGTAGAGCCGACCGCCGCCGGCGAGCGCCAGGTCCGGCGCCCGCTGGCCGACGAACTCGTGCGCGCCACGCGCCCGCGGATACCCGATGCCGATCCCGGAGATGGTGCCCGCGGCCCGTCGGGCGACCGGCCCGAGCCGCAGCGCCGCCGCGGTGAGCCCGTTACGGGCCAGGCGCAGCGGGGCCAGGCCGAGCAGCGCCAGCCGCACGATCGCGCCACTGCTACGCAACACCATCGTGCCGACCGGGTGCCGCTCGGCCTGGTAGGTGTCGAGCAGGCCGGCCGGGGCCCAGCCGTGCACCGCGGCGGCCAGCTTCCAGCCGAGGTTGGCCGCGTCCTGCAGGCCGGTGTTCATGCCCTGCCCGCCGGCCGGCGAGTGCACGTGCGCGGCGTCGCCGGCGAGGAACACCCGTCCGGTGCGGTACTCGGGCACCTGCCGCTCGTCGCTGTGGAAGCGCCCGAGCCAGCGCGGGTCATGCATGCCGAAGTCGGTGCCGAACGCGGCCCGGGCGGCGGTGCGGACCTCGTCCAGCTCCACCGGTTCGGTGTCGGCCACCTGGTGGTCGCGGTTCCAGGCGAAGACGCGGTACCAGCCGTCGCCGAACGGCGCCACGAATGCGAAGTACCGGCCGACCGCGTTGACCGCGAGCACGTCCGGCGGCGGGTCGGCGAGCCGCACGTCGGCCAGCATGATGGAGCGCACGATCGCCTGGCCCGGGAACGGCAGGCCGAGCAGGTGCCGCACGGCGCTGCGAACCCCGTCGCAGCCGACCGCGTACCCGGCCCGGTGCGTGGCGCCGGTCGCGTCGTCCAGCTCCACGCCCGCGCTGTCCTGGCGCAGCGCCACGACCTCGGCGCCGGACACGATGCGGGCGCCGAGCCGTTCGGCGCGCTCGCGCAGGATCCGCTCGACGTGGTACTGCGGCGTGATCAGCAGGTAGGGAAAGCGCGTCGGCAGGGTGGACAGGTCCAGCGACACCCCGCCGAACAGGCGCAGCCGCCCGATCTTCTTCCCGGTCGCGACGAGCTCGTCGGCGATCCCGCGCGCGTCGAACACCTCCAGCGTCCGCGCGTGTACCGCGAACGCCCGGGTCAGGTTCGACTCGTCGGTGCGGCGTTCCAGGACCCTGCACGACACCCCGGCCGACGCCAGGTCGCCGGCGAGCAACAGCCCGGTTGGGCCGGCCCCGACCACGAGTACCTCCGCCATGCCAGCCTCCAAAGTCAACAACTGTTGGCCAACGTCTGTTGTCAGAGTACGCCTACACTCGTTGACATGACAGAGACGGTGCGGACCCGGCGCTCCGACGCCACCCGGGCGGCCATCCTCGCCGCCGCGCGCGAACGGTTCGCGGCGGACGGGTACGAGCGGGCCACCATCCGGGCCATCGCCGCCGACGCGCGCATCGACCCCGCGATGGTGATGCGGTACTACGGCAGCAAGGACAAGCTCTTCGCGGCCGCGGCAGAGTTCGACCTGCGCCTGCCCGACCTGGCCGCGATCCCGCGCAGCCGGCTCGGCGCCACGATCGTAGGGCACTTCCTCGACCGCTGGGAGGGCGACGAGACGCTGCTGGCGCTGCTGCGCGCGGCGCTGACCAACGAGGCCGCGGCCGAGCGCATGCGCAGCATCTTCGCCACCCAGCTCGGGCCGGCCGTGTCCCGTCTGGGACTGACCCCGGCGGCCGCCCGGACCCGCGCCGGGCTGGTCTCGACCCAACTGCTCGGCCTGGGCCTGTGCCGCTACGCGCTGCGCCTGCCGCCGGTCGTGGCGATGTCCCGGGCGGACATCGTGGCCTGGCTCGGCCCGACCATTCAGCGCTACCTGACCGCCGCCAGGCCCCGCTGACCGGGGAGCGCGGCTACCGCTGGGCGGCCTGCTCGCCGTCCCGGTGCCGCGGTGACAGCCGGAAGATGCGGATCGCCCGGCCGGCGGCCCGGCGCTCGTACGTGGCGTAGGCCGGCCAGACGGCCAGCATGAGCTGCCGCAGCCGCTCCCGCTCCGCGCCGGACGCGAGGGTCGCGCGCACCGGGACCGCCCGGCCGTCGAGGGTCACCGTGGCGTCGGGGTGCGCGAGCAGGTTGCCGGTCCACGCGGGATGGTGCGCCTGCCCCCAGTTCGAGCCCATCACCACGTACCCGTCGCCGTCCGGCGCGTACAGCAGCGGCTGCGTGCGCGGCTGGCCGGACCGGCGCCCCGTGGTCGTCAACAGCAGCGCCGGCAGGCCGTGCCGGCCGATGACCGACCACCGGCCCCGGATGACCCGCTGGATCCACCGGTCGACCGGCACCGTCGTCCGGCCCAGCGCGGCGAACCAGTGCTGGTGCCCCAGCCGCTGCACCAGACGGGAGTACCGGTTCATCGCGCCGTCGCCCGGTCCCAGCCCACCGGCAACGCCGCCGGTACCGTCCACTGTGGATCAGGCGTGAAGTCGCACCACCTGCCGTCGAAGGGGAACTCGCCGGCCTCGATGAGCTTGACCACGCGCTCGCCCTCCGTCCGGACCGCCGCCTCGTCGGACACCCAGTAGTGCCCGGGGAAGCCCAGCCGCTCGCGGAACTCCTCCTCGTCCTTCCACCGCCAGGACCGGTCGGGCGCCACCCAGATGTCCAGGTCCTGGTCGACGATGTCGACGCCGGCCAGGTCGCCGTCGTCCCAGCGCACCGCCGGCTCTTCGAGGTTGACGTACCAGCCGGCGAACCGGTCTTCCGGCGTGCGGAACCACCAGACCGAGTACGCGGCGCCGGGCGGGGTGAGCTTGAGCACCCCAGGTCCTTGCCACGTGGACACGTGCAGGCGGTACCCCAGGGTCACCCATTCGGCGAACGGCATGGCGCGCATCTCGCGCCCGTCCTCGGCCACCTCGTAGGCGACCGGGGAGCGGGGTGCGAGCCACAGCAGCAGCCCGCGCTCGTCGTCGCTGACCACCCGGGCCGGCCGGACCCAGCCCAGCCGGCCGTGGCGCACGTTGCGGTGCAGGACCAAGCGTCCCGGGGTGAACGTCATGCGCGCGGCCGGTTCCAGCCGGGCGGGCGGCGCAGCGGCGGCCACGCCGGGTCCGGACGCAGGTCGCACCAGGTGCCATCGAACGGGAACTCGCCGGTCTCGGCGAGCTTGATGAGCCGCTCCCCCTCGGCCCGGATCTCGGCCGCCTGCACGGCGCTCCAGAACGCCGGGTGGCCGATCCGCGCGGCGAACTCGTCCTCGTCCTTCCACCGCCACGATCGGTCCGGCGCGAACCACAGGTCCAGCGCGTGGTCCTCGGTGTCCACCCCACCGTCCCAGCGCGTGTACGGCGCCTCCAGGTTGCCGTACCAGCCCTGGAACTGCCCGTCCGGGCCGAAGAACCACCATACCGAGTGCGCCGCGTCGGGCGGCATGAAGATCATGACGTCGGAGCCCCGCCAGGTCAGCTCGCCCAGCTCCGCCCCGGCGATCTCGTCGATGGACGCCGCGTGCGCGTCGCGCCCGTCCGGTGTCAGCGACCGCCAGAACGGGGTACCGGCGGGCAGCCACATCCGCAGCCCGCGTTCGTCGTCGGCGAGCACGCGGCACACGTTGAGGAAGCTGATCCGCCCCGCGCGGAAGTACCGGCGCAGCACGGTCTGCCCGGGCGCGAACCGCATCGCTCAGTACGCCCGAGCCAGGTAGGTCACCAGGTCCGGCTCGTCCTCGGAGTCGGGCACCGAGCCGTCGGCGCGGGTCAGGCAGCGCACGGTCACGCCTTCGGCGTTGGCCTTCGTCTCGCCCTCGACGCCGACCGCCGACCACGGCACCCGCGCCCACCCGGCGGCGGACGCGGCGATCGCATCCTCCACTGTGGACACGTCCACGGTGCGATCCAGCCGCATCGCGAGGGCCTCGTCGTAGAGCGCCTTCTGGTCGGCCTCCAGCGCGGCGAGCACCGCCGAGACCGTCTCGCCGATCGGCGTCGGGGTCTTCGAGCCGTCGGTGCGCCGCACCAGTACCACGTTGCCGGCGGCGAGGTCGCGCGGGCCCAGCTCGACCCGTACCGGATAGCCCTTCAGCTCCGCGTCCACGGCCCGGCGGCCGAACGGGATGTCCACCCGGTCGTCGAGGACCACCCGTACCCCCGCCTCGCGCAGCTGGTCGCGCAGCGCGGCGGCGGCCTCGCCCACCCCTTCCTTGACGACCATGACGTACGCCTGCACCGGCGCCAGCTTCGGCGGCACCCGCAGGCCGTCGTCGTCGCCGTGGCACATGATGAGCCCGCCGAGCATCCGCGTCGAGGAGCCCCACGACGTGGTCCAGGCGTACTCGACGGTGCCCGACGTCGAGGTGTAGGTGATGTCGAACGCGCGGGCGAAGTTCTGCCCCAGCTCGTGCGAGGTACCCATCTGCAACGCCTTGCCGTCGCCCATCATGGCTTCGAGCGTGTAGGTGTAGGTGGCGCCGGCGAAGCGCTCCCGGGTCGTCTTGAGCCCGACGACCACCGGGATGGCGAGCACCGAGACCATGTGGTCCTCGTAGGCCTCGTGCAGGATCTTGCGCGCGTAGGCCCGCGCGTCGGCTTCGGTGGCGTGCGCGGTGTGCCCTTCCTGCCACAGGAACTCGCTGGTGCGAAGGAACAGCCGCGGGCGCAGCTCCCAGCGCACCACGTTGGCCCACTGGTTGAGCAGCAGCGGCAGGTCGCGGTACGAGTCGATCCACTTGGCCATGAACTCGCCGATGACCGTCTCGCTCGTCGGGCGTACCACGATCGGCTCGGCGAGCTGCTTGCCGCCGCCGTGGGTGACCACGGCCAGCTCCGGCGAGAAGCCCTCCACGTGCTGGGCCTCGCGGCGCAGGTAGGACTCCGGGATGAAGAGCGGGAAGTAGGCGTTCTGCGCGCCGGCCGCCTTGATGCGGTCGTCCATCTCCGACTGGATGCGTTCCCAGATGGCGTACCCCGCCGGCCGGATCACCATGGTGCCCCGCACCGGGCCGTTGTCGGCCAGCTCAGCCTTGGTGATCACATCCTGGTACCAGCGGGGGAAGTCCTCCGCCCGGGGAGTCAGCACGCGTGCCATGAGCGCACATCCTAGAGGGTCACCGGATGACCCGGCCGCGCAGGACGATCCGCGCCGGGTCGAGCAGCGCGGCGAGGTCCACCCGCGGATCCGCGGCGTAGACCACCAGGTCCGCGAGCCCGCCCTCGACGAGCCCGGGGAAGCCCAGCCACTCCCGGGCCCCCCACGACCCGGCCCGCAGCACGTCCAGCGGGGTCATCCCGGCCTGCTCGTGCAGTAGCAGCATCTCCCGGGCGGCCATCCCGTGCGCGATGCCACCGCCGGCGTCGGACCCGACGTGGATCCGTACCCCCGCGTCATACGCGGCCCGCACCACCGCCGGGAAGCCGGCGGCCAGCGCCCGCATGTGCGCCGCGTAGCGCGGGAACCTCGGCTCCGCCTGCGCCGCGATCACGTCGAACCGGCGCACGTTGATCATGGTCGGGGTGAGCGTCGTGCCACGCCGGGCCATCTCGTCGATCAGGTCCAACGACAGCCCGGTACCGTGCTCCACCGAGTCGACCCCGGCGCGCACGAGCGTGGCGACCGCCTCCTCGGAGAACGTGTGCGTGGCGACCCGGGCCCCGGCCGCGTGCGCCGCCTCGATCGCCTCGGCCACCCGCGCCGGGTCGAACGCCGGTGCCAGGTCGCCGGCCTCCCGGTCGATCCAGTCGCCGACCAGCTTCACCCAGCCGGTACCGTGCTTGGCCTGCTCGGCCAGCGTCGCCGGCAGGTCGTCGTCGCTGACCTCGATGCCGATGTCCTTGAGATAGCGGCGGACCGGGGCGACATGCCGGCCGGCCCGCGCCAGTCGCGGCACGTCGGGGTCGTCGTCCAGTTGGGGGTACGGGAACGGCGAGCCCGCGTCCCGGATCGCCAGGGTGCCCGCCGCCCGGTCCACGCGCGCCAGCTCCCGGGCCTCGTCGAGGCTGGCGATCGGCCCGCCGCCCGGCCGGATGCCGATGTGGCAGTGCGCGTCGACCAGCCCGGGCAGGATGAAGCCGTCGGTGGCCACGGTCTCCGCGCCGGGTACCGGGTCGTCGGTCACCCGGTCGCCGACCAGCCACAGGTCCCGTACCTCGTCGTCGGGCAGGACCACGCCCCGCACGTGCAGCGCCATGCTGCCTGTCTACAGCACCGCCGCAAAGGTCTTCGCGATCACCCCGTACCCCGCTGTGTTGGCGTGGATGTCGGGGCCCAGCGGCGCGGGCGCGCACATCCAGGTCCACTGGCAGATCCGGGCCACGTCGAGCGGGATGCCGTTGACCAGTGTGGTCATGTCGTCGGTGGAGAACGCCGCGGCCACGTCGGCCACGTGGAACCGGCCGAGCCGGTAGATCAGCGCCAGCAGGCCGTTGAACTGGTGGCTGAGCGGGATGGACTGCTTGGCCAGGGCCTGCCCGGCCGGTCCGGTCAACCACGCGGCGAGCACGGTGTCGTAGTAGGTCATCCCGGCGATGATCGCCCCGGGGGCGGCGTGGCGCAGCGCGAGGACCGTGGGCAGCAGGTTGACGGCGATCGTGAACAGCCCTTGCCGGAAGCACTCCTGGTCGATGCCGGCGGTGAGGCTCACGCACCGGTTGACGTCGTTGCCGCCGATGTCGATCGTGATGAGGTGCACCTTGCCCCGGTGGGCGCGCAGGAACGCCAGGGCGGTGTCGAGCTGGGACGCGCCGCCCGGGTACGGGCACCTGCCGCCGGCCACCAGCGTCTGGCTGGTCTCCCCGGGGCAGCCGAGGTTGTCGAGCACCAGGTGCGGCTGCTTGGCGTGCAGGCTGGCGTAGAGCTGCTGCACGTAGCCCTGGTCGAACACCCGCGTCGGCTGGTAGCCGAACGCGAGCGAATCACCGAGGGCCAGGTAGTAGCGGGCCTGCCCGTCGGCCCCGGCAGCGCTGGCCGGCACGGCCAGGACGGTCACCGCGACCATGGCGGCGGTGACGACGCTGACGATTCGGCGCACCATGGTCCGAACTTACGCCGGTCGATCTCGACGCGGGTCCCCCAAACGGTCGTTTAGATATGCGCTCCGAGATCGGCTACGGGGTGTCCTTGCGGCGGCTGAGCTTGCCGAAGTCGAGTTTGGGTGGGGTGAAGCCGGCGTTCGGGTCCAGGGCGCTCGGGTCGAGGCCGGGCGGAAGGGCCGGCATGCCACCCGGCATGCCCCCGGGGAAGCCGGCCGGGAACCCGCCGGTACGCGGCCGGGCGCCGCCCTTCGTCCCCTTGCGCTTGTTCTTCGGGGACTTCGTGGCCTTGCGCCGGGTGGGTAGCCCCATCATGCCGCCCATCTGCTTCATCATCTTCTGCGCCTCGACGAACCGGTTGAGCAGCTGGTTCACGTCCATCACGGTGACCCCGGAACCCCGCGCGATCCGGGCCCGCCGGGAGCCGTTGATGATCTTCGGGTTGTCCCGCTCCCCCGGCGTCATCGACCGGATGATCGCGGTGACCCTGTCGAAGTGCGAGTCGTCCAGCTCGGCGAGCTGCTCCTTCATCTGTCCCATGCCGGGCAGCATGCCCAGGATGTTGGTCAGCGGCCCCATCCGGCGCAGCGCCGTCATCTGCTCCAGGAAGTCCTCCAGCGTGAAGGTGTTGCCTTCCATGAGCTTGGCGGTCATCTTCTGCTTCTGGTCCTCGTCGAAGGCCGCCTCGGCCTGCTCGATGAGGGTCAGCACGTCGCCCATCCCGAGGATGCGCGAGGCCATCCGGTCGGGGTGGAAGACGTCGAAGTCCTCCAGCTTCTCGCCGGTCGACGCGAAGAGGATCGGCTGGCCGGTCACGTACCGCACGGACAGCGCCGCACCGCCGCGCGCGTCACCGTCCAGCTTGGCCAGGACGACGCCGGAGATGCCCACGCCGTCGCGGAACGCCTCGGCCGTGGCCACCGCGTCCTGCCCGATCATCGCGTCGATGACGAAGATGACCTCGTCGGGCTGCACCGCGTCGCGGATCGCGGCGGCCTGCGCCATCATCTCCGCGTCGATACCGAGCCGGCCGGCCGTGTCGACGATCACGATGTCGCGCATCACCCGGCGGGCGTGGTCCATCGCGTCGCGGGCCACCTTCACGGGATCACCGACCCCGTTGCCCGCCTCCGGCGCGAAAACCTCGACCCCGGCCCTGTGCCCGAGCACCTGGAGCTGGTTGACCGCGTTGGGGCGCTGCAGGTCGGCGGCGACCAGCATCGGCTGGTGCCCCTGCCCCTTGAGCCAGCGGGCCAGCTTGCCGGCGAGCGTGGTCTTACCCGAGCCCTGCAGGCCGGCCAGCATGATCACGGTCGGCGGCTGCTTGGCGAAGCGCAGCCGGCGGGTCTCCCCGCCGAGGATCGCGACCAGCTCCTCGTGCACGATCTTGATGACCTGCTGGGCCGGGTTGAGCGCCTGGTGCACCTCGGCACCCCGGGCCCGTTCCTTCAGCGCCGCGATGAACGCCTTGACGACGGGGAGCGCGACGTCGGCTTCCAGCAGGGCCAGGCGGATCTCGCGGGCGGTGGCGTCGATGTCGGCGTCGCTGAGCCGGCCCTTGCCCCGAAGCTTGGTGAAGATCCCGTTGAGCCGGTCACTCAGGGTGTCAAACACAGTGTCTCCTTGTTCGCTCCGCCACGCCGCCTCCAGGCGCGGCCATCGCCACCCGCCGCGCAGCGGCTATGCCGGCGCGTCGGGCGGCTCAGCCCGCACCACGGCGTGGCTGCGCTCACCATGCGTCATCCTCTCAGCGGGTCGATCCCAAGGGTAACCGGATGGCGCTGTGCTCTCCTTTGCGGTGCTCGCCTCCGCCAAACCCCGGCTCCGGCCGCGCCCCGCTATCAACCCGCGGCGTCGAGCACGGCGGCGGCGATCTCCGCCCGTACCGTCGGATCCGGCCACGGCCCGACCAGGTAGAAGGCGTCCACGACGTCGCCGCCGAGAGTGGAGATCCGGGCGGCGCGCACGTCCGCGCCGTTCTCCTCCAGCGCCCGCGCCACCCGGTACAGCAGGCCGGGGGCGTCGGCGGCACGCAGTTCGAGCACGGCCGCGTCGGTGGCCGCCTCGTGGTGCCACACCACGCGCGCGGCGGCACCGGACGGCCGGGCCCGCACGTGCCGCTCCAGCCGGGGCGGCAACTGCCCGAGCGCCGCCCGGCGCAGGTCCGCCGCCAGCGCGGGCGCGTCGGGCAGCGCCCCGTACCGGGTCTGCACCGCGAACTGCGCCAGCGCCCGCCCGTCCACGGTCGAGATGTCGGCGGTCACCACGTCGAGGCGGTGCAGGGTCAGGCACCCGGCCACCGCGGCGAGCAGGCCGCGCCGGTCGGTCGCGGCCACCGCCACCCGCTCCCCCTCCACGTGTACCGCCGGCAGCGGCCCCGCCACGAGCGCCGGATCAGGGGTCGGGGCGGGCGGTACCTCACCGGTGTCCAGCGTGCGCCGGACCCGGGCCACGAGGTCGGCGACCAGCCGCCCCTTCCAGTCCGACCAGGCACCCGGTCCGGTCGCCGCGGCATCGGCCCGGGTGAGCCCGTAGAGCAGGTCCAGGGTCGTCACGTCGCCCACCGCCCTGGCCACCCCCCGGATCGTCACCGGGTCGGCCAGGTCGCGCCGGGTCGCCACGTCGGGCAGCAGCAGGTGCAGCCGGACCAGCTTGCCGACCATGGCCACGTCGGGCGCGGGAAGCCCGATGCACGCCGCCACCGCCGACGCGACCGGCGCGCCGGCCACGCTGTGGTCGCCCGGCAACCCCTTGCCCACGTCGTGCAGGAACGCGGCGAGCACCAGCAGGTCGGGGCGGGCCACCTCGCGCGCGTACGCGCCCGCCTCCGCCGCCGCCTGCACCAGGTGCCGGTCGACCGTGTACCGGTGCACCGGGTTGTGCTGCGGCAGCCCCCGGATCCGCAGCCATTCCGGGATCCAGCCGCCGACCAGCCCGTACCGGTCGCACGCCTCCCACACCGGGAGCAGCGCCGGCCCCGCCCCGAGCAGGGTGAGCAGCGCTTCGCGCGCGACGGCCGGCCACGGTACCGGCGGCGGCGGGCAGAACGCGGCCAGCCATTCGAGCGTGGGCCGGGCGACGGGCAGCCGTTCGGCGGCCGCCGCGGCGGCCACCCGCAGCGCGAGGCTCCGATCCGGCCGGGGTCCCACGGCGGCCCGGGCCAGTACCGCCTCCCCGTCCTGCGCCACCACGTCGCGCCCGATCGGCCGCCGTCCCGGGCTCGCCGGGCCGCGCCGCCACTTGTCCACCGCCCGCCACGCGTCGTCGATCGCGTACGCCACCGTGCGCGCGTCCTGCGCGACCCGGCGGAGCAGGGCGTCGCCGTCGGCCAGTTCGAGCAGCCCGGCGACCTGGTCGCGCTCCTGCGCGACGAGCCGGTCCACCCGGCGGCCGGCCGCCACGTGCAGCGCGTCGCGCACGTCCAGCAGCCGCAGGTGCGCCGCCCGAACCTGCGGCCGCCCGGCGTCGGCCACCCCCGCGGCGCCGATCCCGCGCAGGATCCCCACGTCGCGCAGCCCGCCCCGGGCCTCCTTCACGTCGCCTTCGAGCAGGAAGGCCAGCTCCCCGTGAGCCTCCCAGCGCGCCTGCACGACCTCGCGCAGCAGTGGCAGAGCGGTGGCCGCCGCCAGCCGCCACTGCTCGAACGCCCCCGCGCGCAGCGCGCCGGACAGCGCCTCGTCGCCGGCCAGGTGCCGCAGGTCGAGCAGGCCCAGCCCGACCTTGACGTCCTCGCGGGCCACGGCGAGCGCTTCGTCGACGGTGCGTACCGAGTGGTCCAGCCCGATCCGCGCGTCCCAGACCGGGTACCAGATCGCCTGCGCCAGCTCGGTCACGTCGCGCTCAGCGGAGTGCAGCAGGACGAGATCCACGTCGCCGTACGGGGAGCACTCCCGCCGGCCTAGCCCGCCGACGGCGACCAGCGCCACCCCCGGTACCGGCGGCAGCAGCTCGGCCAGCCATGCGTCGAGCGCCGCCGCACGCTGGTCGCGTGCGGCGGCGCCGATGCGTTTCTCGTCGATGGCGGGGCGTTCCTGGCCCCGGCCACCAGGTCGATCGGTCAGAGCGCGTCCAGCCCGCGTTCGCCGGTACGAACCCGGATCACCTCTTCCACGGGGGTGACCCAGACCTTGCCGTCACCGATCTTTCCGGTCCGGGCGGCGGTGACGATGGCGTCGACGATCTTGTCGACGTCGATCTCATCGGTCACCACTTCCACCCGGATCTTGGGCAGGAACTCCACGGTGTACTCGGCACCCCGGTACACCTCGGTGTGGCCCTTCTGCCGGCCATAGCCCTGCACCTCGCTCACGGTCAGGCCGGCCACGCCGAGGGCGTGCAGCGCCTCCTTGACCGCATCGAGCTGGTACGGCTTGATGACCGCGGTCACCAGCTTCATGCTCAGTCCCTCCATCCGACGACGTTAACCGGCGACTTTCGCGGCGTCCGGCGCTTTGTCCGGGGTCGGGGTGCTGGTCGGCGTGCCGACCCCCGCCAGGGCGAACGCGCCGGCCCCGCCGCCCGCGGGCGACAGGTCGTAGCCGCTCTCCGCGTGCTCGGCGACGTCGATGCTGTCGACCTCGGCCTCGGTCGTGGCCCGGAACCCTATCGTCTTCTGGATGACCCAGCCGATCAGGAACGCCATCGAGAACGAGTAGACCGAGACGATACCGCTGCACATCGCCTGCCGGCCGAGCTGGGTCAGGCCGCCACCGGTGAACAGACCGTTGGACGGGCCGCCGTCGGTGATGAGGCTGGTGACGTTGCTCGTGGCGAACAGGCCGATCCAGAGCGAGCCGATCCACCCGCCGACGAAGTGCACGCCGACCACGTCGAGCGAGTCGTCGAAGCCGAGCTTGTACTTCAGTCCGACGGCCAGCGCGCAGACGGAACCGGCGGCGAGGCCGAGCAGCACCGCGGCGTACGGCTGGATGTAGCCGCAGGCCGGGGTGATGGCAACCAGGCCGGCCACGGCGCCGGACGAGGCACCGACCATGGTCGGCCGGCCCCGGATCCACTCGACGATGATCCAGCCCAACAGCGCGGCGGCGGTGGCGACCTGGGTGTTGACGAAGGCGACCGCGGTCACCGCGTCGGCGGTCAGCTCGGACCCGGCGTTGAACCCGAACCAGCCGAACCACAGCAGGCCGGCGCCGAGCGCCACCAGCGGTACGTTGTGCGGCCGGAAGCTCTCCTTCGGCCAGCCGACCCGGCGCCCGAGAACCAACGCCAGTGCGAGGGCCGCCGATCCGGCGTTGATGTGCACCGCGGTACCACCGGCGAAGTCCAGCGCGTGCAGCTTGGCGAAGATGAAGCCGCCGCCCCAGATCCACTTCGCGACCGGGACGTAGACCAGCGTGAACCAGCCGAACGCGAACAGCAGCCAGCCGCCGAACTTGGCCCGGTCGGAGATGGCGCCACTGATCAGGGCCACCGTGATGATCGCGAACATCATCTGGAACGCGAGCACCACGTAGGTCGGGATACCGGTGCCGTCAGGCAAGGCGTCCGATACCCCCCAAATCTCGGACATGAAGTCCGATTTTGTCCCGAGGTACTGGGTGAAGCTACCGATGAAGTTGTTCACGCCACTGTCCGAGTTGGTGCCGAACGCGAGGCTGAACCCGTAGAGGAGCCAAAGGACGGAGACGAGCCCGATACACGAGAAGCTCATCATCATCATGTTGAGGACGCCTTTAGCCCGGTTCAGGCCGCCGTAGAACAGCGCCAGCCCGGGCGTCATGATCAGCACCAGCGCGCTCGACGCCAGCAACCACGCCGTGTTGCCGGTATCGAGCTTCGGTGCCTCTGCGAGGTATTGAGCGGCGAGCACGCTGCCCTCCTAGTGGTGGGTACCCTCCCTCCCGGCGGCGGCAGCGTCGCCCCAACGCCGGTTGCGCGGAACTCTGGCGTCCCGCTGTTTCGCACATGGTGTCTGCGCGGTTTCCGCCGTGTGACGCGATGTTTCAGGCGTGTGAAGAAATCTGCCGGCCGGAGCGGGCCGAGGTCACCGCAGCGCGTACTCGAGGATGTGCCGCTCGTAGTCGATCAGCCGTAGGTCGCGGACCGGGCGGCGCAGGTGGCCCTTGTGCACGATCCGGACGAAGGCCGGGTCGCCCGCGGCGGCCATCCGGCGGATGCCCTCAATATGATCGACGATGCGCTTACGGATCGTCCGGACCAGGCGGTGCCGGTCGCGCGTGACCAACCCGTACGCGTCGGCGAAGAGGCGCAGCCGGCGGGGCCGGTTGGGCAGGTGCCAGCCCAGCGTGTAGGAGTCGCGGTCGGAGAAAAGCGGTACCCAGGTCCACGCCGCGTAGGCCACGTCGTAGATGCGGGCGCCGGGCGAGGCGAGGTCGAAGTCGATGAGCGCGAGAGTGCTGTCGGGACGCCAGATCACGTTGTGCGGTGCGGCGTCGTGGTGGCAGATCACCTCGGTGTCGGGCGGGGGTGGGCCGAACGAGCGCCACACCGCACCGGGCGGCGGGCGGAACCCGAACTGCGCGTCGTGGTACATCCGCAGCATCGTGGCGACCGCGACCAGCGCGTCGTCGGTCACCCAGTCGGGGCCCAGGGGGTACGAGCCGCACTCACCCTCCAGGTAGGACAGCGCCTCCCGGCCCCGCTCGTCGATGCCCAGCGCCCGGGGCGCCCCGGTGAACCCCACGTACTCCAGGTGACGCAGCAGCGCGTGGACGGCCGGGGTCCACGGTCCGACGTTGCGCCGGACGGTGTCCCCGACCCGTACCACGGTGCTGGTGTTCCCGCCGATCAGCGGGATCTCCTGTTGCGTCACGCGCTGCCCTCCCGGGGATCCGAGGCTACGCGGCCGGGCCAAGCAACGCGTCGACGAACTGGGCAGGATCGAACGGCGCGAGGTCATCGGGACCCTCGCCCAGACCCACCAGCTTGACCGGAATCCCCAGGCGGCGCTGGACCGCGATGACGATGCCGCCCTTCGCGGTGCCGTCCAGTTTCGTCAGCACCACCCCGGTGACGTCACACACCTCGGTGAAGACCCGGGCCTGCTCCAGACCGTTCTGGCCGGTGGTGGCGTCGAGGATGAGCAGGGTCTCGTCGATCGGGCCGTGCTTCTCCACCACCCGCTTGACCTTGCCCAGCTCGTCCATCAAGCCGACCTTGTTCTGCAGGCGCCCGGCGGTGTCGATCAGTACCGTGTCCACGCCCGCCTCGGCCCCGCGCCGGACCGCGTCGAAGGCCACCGCGGCCGGATCGCCGCCCTCCTTGCCCCGCACCACCTCGGCGCCGACCCGGCTGGCCCACGTGGTGAGCTGCTCGACCGCCGCCGCGCGGAAGGTGTCGGCCGCGCCGAGGACCACCGAGTGCCCGTCCGCGATCAGGACCCGGGCGATCTTGCCGCAGGTCGTGGTCTTGCCCGAGCCGTTGACGCCGACGACCAGCAGCACGGCCGGCTTGCCGTCGGTCGGGGTGGCGGACAGGGATCGGTCCAGCTTCGGGTCCAGCGCGGCGACCAGCTCCTCGGTCAGCAACGCGCGCAGCTCCGCCGGGGTGCGGGTACCCAGCACCCGGGTCCGCTCGCGCAGCCGCTCGACGATCTCCCGGGTGCCGTCGACGCCGACGTCGGCGGTGATGAGCGCCTCCTCGACCTCCTCCCACGCCTCCTCGTCGAGCCGGTCCCGGGCCAGCACGGCGAGCAGTCCCCGCCCGAACACGTTCTGCGAGCGGGCCAGCCGAGCGCGCAGCCGGACCAGCCGCCCGGCGGTCGGTTCGGGACGCTCCAGCTCGATGACCGGCGCGGTGGGCGCGGCGGCCTCCTCGACCGGGGTGACCGGTACCTGCGGCGCTTCTTCCGGTACCCGCTCGGGCGCCGGAGGCGGCGGGCGGCGGCGCAGCCGCGGCGCCACCAGCCCCGCCCCGGCGAGGACCAGCACGGCCAGGACGATCAGGAGGTACTCGTACCAGCGCATAGGGAAATCCTGTCAGACATCCGCCGCCCCGCCAGATAGGCCCCGGGAACTATCGGGGGGTACCGGTACCGTAGCCCGATGACCGCACCTGAGGATCCCCGTACCCGGCCGCCGACCGCAGCCGGCGAGCGCGAGATGCTGGAGTCCTGGCTCGACTTCCACCGGGAGACGCTGCTGTGGAAGTGCGCCGGGCTCACCGACGAGCAGCTCAAGAAGCGCGCCTGCCCGCCCTCGACGCTCACCCTGCTCGGACTGGTCCGGCACATGAACGAGGTGGAGCAGGGCTGGTTCGGCCGGTTCGTCGGCGACGACGAGCGGGTCTACTCGACCGACGAGTGGCTGGACGCCGACTTCGACGATCTGGACAAGGCGGATGTCGCGGAGGATTTCGCCGCGTTCGAGCGGCAATGCGCACGCTCCCGGGAGCGGGCCGCCGGCCGGGGACTGGATGAGAGGTTCGTCTCGCCCCGGGGCCGGGAGATCTCACTGCGGTGGATCTACGTCCACATGATCGAGGAGTACGCCCGGCACAACGGCCACGCCGACCTGATCCGCGAGGCGATCGACGGCACGGTCGGTGACTAGGTCGCGTCGGCGTCCGGGTCGAGCCGCTGGCTGATCACCTCGGTCACCCCGTTGCGCATGGTCACGCCGTAGAGCGCATCGGCGATCTCCATGGTGCGCTTCTGGTGCGTGACGATGATCAGCTGGCTCTTCTCCTGGAGCTGGCGCAGGAGGACGAGAAGCCGGCCGAGGTTGACGTCGTCGAGCGCGGCCTCCACCTCGTCCAGGATGTAGAACGGGCTGGGCCGGGCGCGGAAGATGGCGCACAGCAGGGCGATCGCGGTCAGCGACCGCTCGCCACCGGACAGCAGCGACAGCCGCTTGATCTTCTTGCCGGGCGGCCGGGCCTCGACCTCCACCCCCGTGTTGAGCATGTCCTCGGGGTCGGTGAGGATCAGCCGGCCCTCGCCGCCGGGAAAGAGCGTCGCGAAGACCTGCTCGAACTCGCGGGCGGTGTCGTGGTAGGCCGACGCGAAGACCTCAAGGATCCGGTCGTCCACGTCCTTGACCACGGTGAGCAGGTCGCGACGGGTCGCCTTGAGGTCTTCGAGCTGGTCGGAGAGGAACTTGTACCGCTCCTCGAGCGCGGCGAACTCCTCCAGCGCCAGCGGGTTGACCTTGCCGAGCAGGTTCAGGTCGCGTTCGGCCTTGGCGGCGCGCTTCTCCTGGATCGCCCGGTCGTACTGCGCCGGCTGGGGTACCGGCTTCTTCGCGGCCTCGGCGGCGGCCACCTCGGCGGCGGTCGGGGGTACGTCGACGCCGGGGCCGTACTCGGCCAGCAACGTGTCGACGTCCACGCCGAAGTCCTCGGCGGCCTTGGCTTCGAGCTGCTCGATGCGCAGCCGCTGCTCGGCCCGCGCCACCTCGTCGCGGTGTACCTCCGAGGTGAGCCGCTCCAGGTCGGCGGCCAGGCGGCCGGCGCTGCCCCGCACCTCGGACAGCTCGGCCTCCCGGGTGGAGCGGGCGGCCGCGATCTCGTCGCGCTGGGCGGCGGCGGTGGCCAGGGACACGGCGATGCGCTCCAGCGCGTAGCGCGCGCCGGCGGCGACCGCCTCGGCGATCCGGGCGCCGCGGGCGCGGGCCGCGCGCCGGGCGGCGGCACGTTCCCGGGCGGCCCGTTCCGCGGCGGCCTGCCGGGCCAGCGCGTCGGCCCGGCCGGCGAGGGCGCCCACCCGCTCCTCGGCGGTGCGGACGGCCAGCCGTACCTCCATCTCGTTCTGCCGGGCCTGGGGTACCAGCACGGCGAGCCGGTCGCGCTCGGCGCTGTCCGGGTCGTCCTCGATCGGCGTCGCCTCGGCGGCCCGCAGCTTCTCCTCCAGGTCGGTGAGCCCGACGAGGGTACGGTCCCGAGCCGCCTCGGCGTTGGCCCACGCGGCGGCGAGCCGGTCGGCCTCGGCGCGCGCGGACCTGGCCGCGGCGCCCAGCTCGGCCAGGCGCCGGCCGGCCGAGTTGCGCTGGCCCTCGGCGTGCCGGCGGACCTCCGCGGCGGCCGCCACCTCCTCCTCGCGCGCGGCTACCTCGGTTTGCGCGCCGTCGAGCTGGGCCCGCAGCTCCTCCAGGCGGGCGGTCGCCTCGGAACGGCGTTGCCGGGCCTCGTCGACGGCGGCCTGTACCTCGATGTAGCTCTGCGCCTTGGTGGAGCCGCCGGCCGCCGCCCAGGCGCCGACGACGTCCCCGTCGGGGGTGACCGCGCGCAGCTCGGGCCGGGCCGTCACCAGCTCGCGGGCCCGGTCGAGGTCGGCGACGAACACCACGTCGCCGAGCGCGCGTTCCAGGGCCGGCCGTACCCCGGCCGAACAGCGGACCACGTCCAAGGCCCAGCGGGTGCCGTCGGGCAACGAGGGCCGCGCGGGGGACGTGGGGCCCGGGGAGGCCACGAACAGCGTGGCCCGACCCGCATCCTGCGCCTTGAGCAGCCGTACCGCCGCCGTCACGTCGTCCACGGTGGACACCCCGACCGCGTCGGCCAGCGCGCCCAGCGCGGCGGCCAGCGCCGCCTCGTACCCCGGGTCGACCGCGAGCAGCGCCGCGACGCTGCCCAGCAGGCCCGGTACCCGGTCCCCGGCGGCGAGCAGCGTGCCCGCCCCGTCCTTGCGCCGCAGCCCCAGCGCCAGCGCCTCCTCGCGGGCGCCCCATTCGGAGGCCTCCCGCTCGGCCTGGCGCTCGGCGTCGGCCAGCTCCTTCTCCCGAGCCTGGGCCACCTCGGCCGCCCGCACCGCGGCCGTGTGCCGCTCGACCAGCTCGGCGTCCTCCTCGTCGAGCCCTTCGGTCTCGGCGCGGGCTGCCTCGTACCCGGCTTCGGCCAGCTCGGCCCGCTCACGGGCCTCCAGCGCGGCGGTTTCGTGCCGCTCGATCTCCTCGTCGGCCGCGCCGGCGCGGCTGCGCGCGGCGTCGACCTGCCCGGTCAGCTTGGCCAGGCCCGCACGCCGCTCGGCGATCGACTTGACCGCCTCGACGAGCGCCTTCTCCGCCTCGGCGAGCTGGCGCTCCAGACCCTGCCGGCGCTGCACGGCCTCGGCCAGGTGGGCCTGGTCGGCCTGCAGGGCGGCGCGCAACGCGGTCTCCTGCGCCCGGACCTTCTCCGCCTCGGCGGCGAGCTGGTCGGGGTCGCGGCCCGGGCGCTCGTCCTCGCCGGTCGCGGACAGGTGCCGCAACCGTTCGCTGGCCAGCTGTTCGGTCGAGCGGAACCGCTCCTGCAGCGCGGAGAGCTGATACCAGGTCTCCTGCGCCTTGGCCAGGATCGGCGCGTCCTGGGCATGCGCCGTTTCGAGCTGGGCCAGCCGGGCCTGGACGCTACCCAGCTCGCGCTCGACCTCTTCGCGGCGGGTCCGCAGCGCCGACTCGTCGGCGATCTCCTTGTCGAGGGTCTCCCGCAGGGTGGCCAGGTCGTCGGCGAGCAGCCGCAGCCGGGCGTCGCGCAGGTCGGCCTGGATCCCGGCGGCCCGGCGGGCCACCTCGGCCTGCCGGCCCAGCGGCTTGAGCTGGCGACGCAGCTCGGCGGTGAGGTCGGTGAGCCGGTTCAGGTTGGCCTGCATCGCGTCGAGCTTGCGCAGCGCCTTCTCCTTGCGCTTGCGATGCTTGAGGACGCCGGCGGCCTCCTCAATGAACGCCCGCCGGTCCTCGGGCTTGGCGTGCAGGACCGCGTCGAGCTGGCCCTGCCCGACGATCACGTGCATCTCCCGGCCGATGCCGGAGTCGGAGAGCAGCTCCTGGATGTCGAGCAGCCGGCACGAGTCGCCGTTGATCTCGTACTCGCTCTCGCCGGAGCGGTACATCCGGCGGGTAATCGAGACCTCGGTGTACTCGATGGGCAACGCGCCGTCGTGGTTGTCGACGGTGAGCGTGACCTCGGCGCGGCCCAACGGCGGGCGACCGGCGGTACCGGCGAAGATGACGTCCTCCATCTTGCCGCCGCGCAGTGCCTTGGCCCCCTGCTCGCCGAGTACCCAGGCGATCGCGTCGACGACGTTGGACTTGCCGGAGCCGTTCGGGCCGACCACGCAGGTGATCCCGGGCTCCAGCTTCAGCGTCGTGGCGGAGGCGAAGGACTTGAAGCCCTTGACCGTCAGGTTCTTGAGGTGCACGTTTCTCCGTGTCTCGTTCGGCTGGCTCTGTCGGCAGGGTACCCCGGGACAAACAGATGCGCGCCGAACCCCGCGACTAGGGGTATCGGCGCGCTTCGGTTTTAGTCGGCGTGTCAGGGTATTCGCGATACCGGAAGACCGGTGCGGATCAGGTCAGGTGAGGGCCGGCTCAGGCAGCCGGAGCAGCTCATCGGCCTGGGCCGCCGCGGCCAGCCGGTCATTTTCGGCGCGTAGCCGAGCGACCTCGAACTCCAGGGAACGAACCTTGGCACGCAGCTGGGTGACCTCGTCAAGCAGCCGCCGATCGGGCGCGCTACCTACGTGGCCGAAGAGGGCCTTCGCCATATCTTCTCCTTGATATGCGCCGCCGGAACGGCCGGCCATCGCATGCCCAGGCGGTTCACTGTCCCACACAGGCGCAGGAAACAGGGTCGGGCGCGATTGGCGACCCCTCTATAGTGTGCCGTCCGGCGCTCTTCGTCAAGCCGGACATTGAGTCTCCTAGACTCAACACAATGGCATGATCGACCGTCCGGTGCGGTGGCGGACCAGGGGGTCGCGCCGGCGGAACCGGGCATTGCCCGGGCGCCCGGCACTCACGTACGGTCGGCGCCGGACCGGAGGAGGACCGTGGGCTACGTACCGACGAGGATACGGGACCTGTTGCGCTGGCGCCCGACAGGACCAGTCACGTGGGCCGCGCTGGCCGGTGCGGTGCTGGCGGTGCTCGGCCTCACCTTCGTCGTGGTCGCGCCGCTCGCGGCGGGGCCGGCCCGCACCGACAGCCTGCCGGTCACCCAGGCCAGCCCCGGTCCGCGGCCGTCCGCCGCCGCCACGACGGAGTCCGCGGCCTCGGCGGTGCCCACCACCGGCGCGCGGACGTCGGCCCTGGAAGACCAGCTCGTCCAGCTCCTCAACGACCTGCGCGACCGGCCGCACTGCGACAAGCTGCACCACGACAGCCACCTGCGGGCTGCCGCGCGCAGCCACAGCGAGGACATGGCGCGGAAGGGTTTCGTCGACTCCCGGGGCAGCGACGGGAGCAGTCCGGGCGACCGGATGCGCAAGGCGGGGTACCGCCATCCCCGCGGCGAGAACGTCGGCTCCGGCTACCCCAGCGCCCAGGCAGCGCTGGACGCCTGGTCCCGCGACCGCGACCAGCGCGAACCGCTGAACGACTGCGACCTCAAGGCGGTCGGCGTCGGAGTGGTCGCCGCGAGCGACGGCACGCTGTACTGGACCGCCGACTTCGGCCGCTGAGGCGGGTCACTTCGCCACGGGGAACGGTAGATGATCCCGGCTTTCCGGGCGTGTCTCGTCGATAATCCGACAAGCCGCCTTTTCCGCCCTGCCCGACGAGATCCGCCCGGCCCAGGCCGCTTAGGGGCGGCGCGGTCGGGGCCGGGGTTGGCAGCGGGGGCAGGAGTACGAGGACCGGTTCATGAAGGCCTCGCGACGGATCGGGGCACCGCAGCGGCGGCACGGTTCCCCCTCCCGTCCGTAGACGTTGAGCGACCGGTCGAAGTACCCGCTCTCCCCGTTGACGTTGACGTAGAGCGCGTCGAAGCTGGTACCCCCGTGGCCGATCGCCTCGGCCAGCACCTCCCGGACGTGCCCGAGGAGCCGCAGCGCCGCAGGCCCGGTCAGCCGGCCGGTCGGCCGGGTGCCGTGCAGCCGGGCCCGCCAGAGCGCCTCGTCGGCGTAGATGTTGCCCACGCCGGAGATCAGCGTCTGGTCCAGCAGGGCCCGCTTGACCTCGGTGTGCTTGGCGCGCAGCGCGGCCACGAACGCCGCGTCCGAGAACAGCGGGTCCATCGGGTCGCGGGCGATGTGCGCGATCTCGGCGGGCAGCTCGGCGCCGCCCTCGGCGACCGCCAGGCCACCGAAGGTGCGCTGGTCGACGAAGCGCAGCTCGGGGTCGCCGTCGGCGAAGCGCAGGCGCACCCGCAGGTGTACCTCCTCGGGCGCGGCGGCCGGCTGGCAGAGCAGCTGCCCGGACATGCCGAGGTGCGCCACGATCGCGTCGCCGGAGTCAAGCGGGAGCCACAGGTACTTGCCCCGGCGCCGCACGTCGAGAATCTTCCGGTCGGTGAGCAGCGCGGCGAAATGCGCCGAGCCGGGCAGGTGCCGGCGGATCGCGCGGGGGTGGTGGACCTCGACCGACGCGATGGTCCGGCCGGTGACCCAGCGGGCCAGGCCGGTCCGGACGGTCTCCACCTCGGGCAGCTCGGGCATCAGATGGTGTAAGCCCAGACCGTGATCATGTATGCCCCCCACCAGAGCCCGAACGCGGCGTACGCCACCAGGCCGAGCACCGCCGCCCGGGGCCGGGCGCGCCCCGCCAGGTACGCGGCCGGGATGATCGTCAACAGTACCGGCACCAGCAGCCGGGGCTTGGAGTGGTAGTACCCCGCCTGGCCGATGACGAGCACCAGCGCGATCAGCCCGTACACGGTGATCGGCGGCCACGCGCGGCGCACCGCCAGGATCGCCGCCACGACGCCGGCGACCAGGATCAGCGCGACCCCGACCTGCACCCAGTCGTGGCCGCGGTAGAAGGCGGTATAGAGGAAATCCCAGGTGGAGCTGCCCCAGTCGAAGGTGGTACCCCAGCCGGCGGTCTGGATGGTGAACCAGGCCCCGAGGTCGCCGACCCGCAGCCCGACCCAGAGCAGGTAGGCGGGCACGCCGGCGAGCGCGACGAGGGTACCGGTCACCGCCCGCCAGGCCGGCACCGTACGCGCCCGCATCGCGAGGACCGCGGCGACCGAGAGCCCCACCGCGGCCGCAAGGCCGGTCGGACGGGTCAGCCCGGCACCGAGCCCGAGCAGGCCGGCGACGAGGAACGCCCGCCGGTGCGCCGCGTAGAACATGCCGATCAGCAGCGCGCAGAACAGGCTCTCGCTGTAACCCATCGACAGCACCACCGACATCGGCTGCGCGGCGAACAGCACCGCGAGCGCCAGCCCCACCCGCCGGTCGGCCAGCTCGGTGCCGAGCAGGTACAGCAGCGCCACGGCCACGATGCCGGCGAGCCAGGAGACGCTCAACGCCGCGACGTCGGCGGGCAGGCCGAGCTGCCACAGACCCCGGACCAGCAGGGGGTACGCGGGGAAGAACGCCAGTCCGTTGCCGACCATGTGGCCGCCGACGTCGTAGGTGTACGTGTGCGGGTACCCCTCGCTGGCCACCCGCATGAACCAGCCGCCGTCCCAGGCCAGCAGCCGGTCCTTGATCGACGGACCGGCCGGGGCCAGCCACGCGATGAGCAGCATCTGGACCACCCGGGTGGCCGCGTAGAGCAGCAGCGGTGTGGCCAGCTCGGTGAGCCGGGGACGGTCGCGCGCCGGGGACTCGGTCTCCGGCTCGTCGAGCACGACGCTCATGGTAGGTCCGAGAGGCTCATGGTAGGTCCGAGAGCTGGCGCCAGGCGGCCTCGGCGGCGCGCTGCTCGGCCTCCTTCTTGCTGCGGCCCTCGGAACCGCCGTACCGCTCGCCGGCCACCACCGCCCATGCGGTGAACACCTTCGCGTGGTCCGGCCCCGCCTCCTCGACCTTGTACTCCGGCACCCCCAGCCCGAGGCTCGCGGTCAGCTCCTGCAGGCTGGTCTTCCAGTCCAGCGCGGCGCCGCGCCCGGCCGCCTCCTCCATCAGCGGGTCGAACAGCTTGCGGATCACCCGGGCGGCGGTGTCCAGGCCGTGTTCCAGGTAGATCGCGCCGAGCAGTGCCTCCAGCGTGTCGGCGAGGATGCTCGCCTTGTCCCGCCCGCCGGTGGTCTCCTCGCCCTTGCCGAGCAGCAGGTACGGGCCCAGGCCGTACGGGCCGAGCCCGCGCGCCACGTCGGCCAGCGCGCGCATGTTGACCACGCTCGCGCGCAGCTTGGCCAGTTGCCCCTCGGGCAGGTCGGGATGGGCGTGGAACAGCGCAGTGGTGACCACCACACCGAGCACCGAGTCGCCGAGGAACTCCAGCCGCTCGTTGGTGGGCAGGCCACCGTGCTCATAGGCGTACGAGCGGTGGGTCAGGGCCCGTTCCAGCAGCTCCGGGTCGAACCCGACCCCGAAGGCCGCCTCCAGATGTGTCACCGGCGGGCGACCTTTCATGACGAGACCTCCACGAGATTGTTCCGGTGCAGCCGGGTGGCCAGGGCGATCCCGGAGGCCAGGTCGGTACCGCTGGCGGCGCCGTGGCAGACGACGACGGTACCGGCGACGCCGAGCAGGGCGGCGGCCCGGGGTACCCGCCGGGGCGGGGCCACCCCACCGGCCAGGGCGAACGCGCCCTCGATGCCTTTGAGCAGGGCGTTGCCGGTGAACCCGTCGGTCACCACGACATCGGCCGGGCCGCCCAGCGGGACGTCGCCGCCCTCGACCGTGCCGACGTAGCCGGGCTGTGCGGTGCGCAGGGCCTCGTCGGCGCTGCGCCGGGCCCGGTCGCCCTTACCCGGCTCGGTGCCGATGGACAGCAGCCCGATCCGGGGCGCCCGCAGGCCCAGCACACGCGTCGCGTAGGCGGCACCGAGCCCGGCGTGCTGGACGAGCACCGTGGCGGACAGCTCCGGGGACGCGCCGACATCGAGGAGTACCACCGGGTTGGCCTGGGCCGGTAACAGCGCCGCGAGCGCCGGCTTGCGTACCCCCGGCAGCCGCCCCAGCCCGAGCGCGGCCGCGGTGACGACAGCGCCGCTCATCCCGGCCGACACCAGCGCGTGGGCGCGTCCGTCGGCGATCGCCGCGACCCCGGCACGGACGGTGGTGTCGTGCCGGACCCCCCGGCTGGGGGCGTCGGCCATGCCGACCGCCGACCGGACCGGATGGACGGTGCAGCGCGCCCGGTCGGCCGGCGCGCACGCGACGAGGACCTCGTCCGCCACTTCCCGTGGCCCGACGAGGTGGAGCTGGATCTCGGGGTCGGCGTCTAAGGCCAGCAGAGCGCCGTCAACCACGACGGCGGGGGCGTCATCCCCGCCGAGGAGGTCGACGGCGATCCGTGTGGTTTCCGGCCTAGCCGGACGCCCGTCGGAATCCGTCACCCCCGGTCCGCTGGTCAGACCTCGATGACCTGGCGGCCGTTGTACGTGCCACACACGGTGCACGCGGCATGCGGCAGCTTCGGCGATTTGCACTGGGGGCAGGCGACGGTCACGACCGCGGTGGTCTTCCAGTGCGCCCGGCGGGACCGGGTGTTGCTGCGCGACATCCTGCGCTTCGGAACGGCCACGACTGGTTACCCTTCTTGCTCTTTGTCTTCGGTGAGCTGGGCCAGGGCCGCCCAGCGCGAGTCGAGCTGGGCGTGCCGATGATCGGCCGGCAGCTCGTCCCACGGCACCCCGCACTCGGGGCACAGCCCTGGGCAGTCCACGCGGCAGCGCGGATGGTTGGGCAGAGCCAGGACCACCGCGTCCCGCGCCGCCGGTTCCAGGTCGAGCAGGTCGCCCTGGAGCCGGCCGACCTCGTCCTCCTCGGTGGTCTCCTCCGTCGCGCTGTCCGGGTAGGCGTACAGCTCCTGGAGCGTGACGGTCACCGTGTCGGTGATCGGGCGCAGGCAGCGGCCGCACTCCCCCTCGACCGGACCGGAGACGGTACCGGAGACGAGAACGCCTTCGGTGACCGACTCGAGCCGCAGGTCGAGCGTGAGGTCGGCGCCTTCCGGCACCCGGATCAGCTCCAGCCCGATGTCGGACGGTGCCTGCACCACCCGCCGGATGACACGCATCGCCCCGGGTCGGCGCGGCAGGTCCTTGGTGTCGAGGACCAGGGGCGCCCGGGGATCGAGGTGTTTCAGCGAATGATCATGCATCGTCAAGCTCCGGCCTGGAGAGGCCGAAGGGAAGGTTACCCGAGGTGCCGCGGGAGCGTCGAATCGACCCCGCCGCATCTCGCGGCACTTCAGAACGGCAGCGGACCCGGCTCGTGGTTGCTCTGGAACGAGCCGATCTCGCGCAGCGCGTGCATCTTGTCCCGGCCCCGTTCGATCGAGGCCAGCGACCGGGTGAGGAACTGCTCGAAGTTGGCCAGCGCGGTGTCGACGTAGTCGTCGACCTCCTCGCGCAGGCGCTGCGCCTCGCTGCGCGCCTCGGAGATGATCCGCGCGGCCTCGTGCTCGGCGGAGACGGTGACCTCGTTGACCGAGACCAGCCGGGCGTGCTCGGCCTCGCCCTCGGCGATGATCCGCTCGGCCTCGTGGCGCCCGGCATCGAGGATCTTGTCGCGCTCCTCCAGCAGCGCCACCGAGCGGCGCAGCTCCGTGGGCAGCTCCTGGCGGAACTGGTCGAGCAGGCCGATCAGCTCGCCGCGGTCGAGCATGCAGTTGCGGGACATGGGTACGGAACGCGCGCCCTCCACCAGCGCGATGATCTCGTCGATACGGTCCAGCGGATCCACCGGAGTCTCCTGTCCACGTGTGGCCCGCGACGTCCCCTGCCGCCGCGGCAGACCCAATCATGACGGTACGGGGGTCGCCCCGCCGGTCAAATGAGCCCCTCCGCCATCATGCGCCCCGCAGGACACACGTCGGGGTACCGATCGGTTCAGCCGTTCGGGGTAGCCGGCCTCAGCCGCTCCGCCAGCCGGCGGGCCACCACGTCGGGTACGTGCGGGGTGACGTCCCCGCCCCACTTGGCCACGTCCTTGATCAAGCTGGAGGACAGGAAGGAGTACAGCGGGTTCGTGGGCATGAACAGCGTCTCGACCCCGGCGAGGCCCATGTTCATCTGGGCCATCTTCAGCTCGTAGTCGAAGTCGCTGACCGCCCGGATGCCCTTGACCACGACAGCGGCGCCCTGGTCACGGCAGTAGTTGACGAGCAGGCCCTGGAAGCCGTCCACCCGGACGTTGCGGTACACGGCCACGACCTCGCGCAGCATCGCGATCCGTTCCTCATGCGGGAACAGGCCGGACTTGAACTCGTTGACCAGTACCGCGACGATCACCTCGTCGAACAGGCCGGAGGCCCGGCCGATGATGTCGAGGTGGCCATTGGTCACCGGGTCGAACGAGCCCGGACAGACCGCACGTCTCATGAAGCGCGACCGTACCAAAGCGTGGTCTCCCCGTACCGTCGGGAACGTTCTCCGGTGATCCCGTTCACCCAGGTCGGCGCCGGAGACCGGGTACCGCGCTCGACGACCACGAGCGCGTCCGGCGCCAGCCACCCGTGCTCGACCAGCCCGCGCAGCAACTCGGTGATCTCCGTCTCGGCCGTGTCGTAGGGCGGGTCGGCCACCACGATGTCGTACGGCCCGCCGCTGCCCGGGCCCCCCGGCAGGACGCTCTCCACCCGGGACGGCGCCAGCTTCGCCACGTCACCGGCCCGGAGCGCGGCGATGTTGTCCCGGATCACCCGGCCGGCGCGTGGGTCGCCCTCGACGAGCAGGACGTGCGCCGCGCCCCGGGACGCCGCTTCCAGCCCGATGGCCCCGGAGCCGGCGTACAGGTCGGCGAAGCGCAGGCCGGTGAGGTCGCCGAGCGCGCCGAACAGCGCCTCGCGGACCCGGTCGGAGGTGGGCCGGGTGTCGCGGCCGGACGGGGTGGCCAGGCGCCGGCCCTTGAACACCCCGGCGACGATCCGCGCGCTCATCCCTTCTCCAGGTACCCGGCGCGCTCTTCGTCGACCAGGGTGGCGACCCAGTCGCACAGCAGGGGGTAGCCGGTCAGCTCCGGATCGGGTTCGACGACCGCGATCGCCTCGGCCCGCGCGTCGCCGATCAGCTCCCGGTCGCGCAGCAGGGAGAGCAGCCGCAGGTGGGACCGGCGCCCGGACTGGGTGGCGCCGAGCACGTCGCCCTCCCGGCGCTGCTCCAGGTCCAGCTCGGCGAGGCGGAACCCGTCGGAGGTGGCGGCGACCGCGTCCAGCCGCTCCCGCGCCGGGGAGGCCGGCGGCGCCTCGGTGACCAGCAGGCACAGGCCCGGGGCGGACCCCCGGCCCACGCGCCCGCGGAGCTGGTGCAACTGGGACACGCCGAACCGGTCGGCGTCCAGCACGATCATCACGGTGGCGTTGGGCACGTCGACGCCGACCTCCACGACCGTGGTGGCCACGAGCACGTCCAGCTCACCGGCCGCGAAGGCGCGCATCACCGCGTCCTTCTCGTCGGCCGGCAGCCGCCCGTGCAGGACCCCGATCCGCAGCCCGGCCAGCGGCCCGTCGCGCAGCAGCGGGGCGACCTCCAGGACCGCGAGCGGCGGCCGGCGCCCCTCCTCGGCCGGGCCGGCCTCTTCGGCCGGGCCGGCCTCCTCGGCCGAGGAGTCGCCGATCCGCGGGCATACCACGTAGGCCTGGTGCCCGGTGGCCACCTCCTCGGCCAGCCGCCGCCACGCGCGGTCGAGGTAGGCCGGCTTCTCCGCGGCCGGTACCACGTGGGACGCGATCGGCGAGCGCCCGCGCGGCAGCTCGGACAGGGTGGAGATCTCCAGGTCGCCGTAGACGGTCATGGCGACCGTGCGGGGGATCGGGGTCGCGGTCATCACCAGCACGTGCGGCGGCTGGTCGGCCTTGGCCCGCAGCGCGTCGCGCTGCTCGACCCCGAAGCGGTGCTGCTCGTCGACCACGACCAGCCCGAGGTCGGCGAAGTCGACGCCCTCGTAGAGCAGGGCGTGGGTACCGATGACGATGCCCGCCTCCCCGGAGGCGACCGCGGCGAGCGCGGTGCGCCGGGCGGCCGCCCCGAGCGACCCGGTCAGCAGCGTGACCCGGGTCGCCTCCTCGGCCGAGTCCAGCTCCCCGGCCCGCCCCATCGGGCCGAGCAGGTCGGCGATGCCGCGGTGGTGCTGCGCGGCGAGTACCTCCGTCGGAGCCAGCAGCGCCGCCTGCCCGCCCGCGTCGACGACCTGGAGCATGGCCCGGAGGGCACAGACCGTCTTACCCGAGCCGACCTCGCCTTGCAGCAGCCGGTGCATGGGGTGCGCGGTGGCCAGGTCGGCCTCGATGTCGGCGCCGACCGCGCGCTGGCCGGCGGTCAGCTCGTAGGGCACGGCCTTGTCGAAGGCGTCCAGCAGCCCGCCGGTGCGCCGGGGCCGGGGCGCGGCCGGCCAGTCCATCGCACGTAGCTTGCGCTGGACCAGGCTCACCTGGACGGCGAACGCCTCGTCCCACTTCAGCCGGCGCCGGGCGGTGGCCAGGCTCGGCTGGCTGTCCGGGCGGTGGATCTGGCGCAAGGCGGTGCCGAGGTCGGCCAACCCCCGCCGGGCGCGCAGCGACGACGGCAACGGGTCGGGCGGCGGCTCGAACGTGTCGAGCACGACCCGGACGCAGCGCGCGATGACCCAGGTCGGTACCGCCGCGGCGGCCGGGTAGACGGGGATCAGCGCACCGGCGAACTCGTCGATCTCACCGTCTTCCTTGTCGTCGAGGATCAGGTAGTCCGGGCCGTTGAGCTGCCGCTTGCCCCGGAACTCGGTGACCTTGCCGGCGAACAGGCCCCACCGGCCCGGCCGCAGGTCGCGCTCGCGCCACGCCTGGTTGAAGAACGTCAGGCCGAGTACCCCGCCGGTGCCGTCGCCGACCGTGACCTCCAGCAGCTGGCCCCGGCGCGCCTTCATCGGGCGCACGTGGGTGCGCTGCACCTGAGCCATGACCGTGACCTGCTCGCCCACGGACAGCGACCGGATGTCGGTGTGCTCGCCGCGCTCGTCGTAGCGGCGCGGGAAGTGGTAGAGCAGGTCGCCGACCGTCTCCAGCTCCAGATGACTGGCCAGCGCCTTCGCCGTCTTCTCGCCGAGCACCTTCCGCAGCGGCGTGTGAATCTCGCTCATTGCCTTATCCCGCTCGCTCATTCCACCCCCACCAGCAGGGGGTACCGGGGCGGGCCGCCGGCCAGGAGCTGCACCTCGACGAAGGGCCATTGCTGGCACACGTAGTCGCGCAGGTCGGGCCCCAGCTCCTCGGGCGCCTCGGCGCCGGTGACCAGCGTGACCAGCTCGCCGCCGCCGGCGAGCATGCGGTCGACGAGCTCCCGGCAGGTCGCGGCCAGCTCGGTGCCGATGACGTTGACCTCCCCCTCGACGAGCGCGATCACGTCGCCCGGCTGGCAGACCCCGGCGACGGTGACGGCCTCCCGGACCGCGGTGGTGACCTCGGCGTACCGGCAGGCCCCGGCCGCGTCGGCCATCGCCACGAGGTCGTCCTCGAAGCGCCGTGCGGTGTCCCGCACGGCGAGGGCGGCCAGCGCCTGCACCGGGGACCGGGTGGGTACCACACCCACCTGTATCCCCTCCGCGCGCGCCTGCTCGGCGGCGGCCGCCGCGACCGCCTGGACCGGTCCGGCGTTGGGCAGCACCACCACCTCAGGCGCGCCAGCATGGCGGATGGCCGCCAGGATCTCGCCCGTCGACGGGCTGGGCCCCGGCACCGTCACCGCCCCCTCCCCGTCGAACACCGAGGTCAGCCCGGCGCCGGTGACCACCACGACCGCGGCGCGGGCCAGCCCGGCCGGGCGCGGGGCGGGCTGGTCGGCGAAACGGGTCACGCTGATCCGGTGCGGCCGGCCGGCCTCGATGCCCGCCTCGATCGCCGGCCCGACGTCGTTGACGTGCACGTGGACGTTCCATGTGATGTCGTCGACGGCGGCCACGACCAGCGAGTCGCCCAGGTCGGCGAGCGCGGCGCGCAGCGGTCCGACCGCCGGCTCGGGCGCGTCGAGCAGGTACTGCACCTCGTAGGCGTACTCGGCGGAACCCGTCTCGCGGGTCACCACCGTGCGGCGGCGGGGCGGCACGGTGACCACGGGCGCCACCCCGGTCACCACCTCGACGAGCGCGTCGAGGAGCACGCACAGCCCCCGGCCGCCGGCGTCGACCACGCCGGCCCGGGCCAGCACCTCCAGTTGCTCCGGGGTGCGGGCGAGCGCCTCCGCCGCGGCCTTCGCGGCCCTCCCGGCGACCTCTGCGAGGTCGGTCCCGGCCTCGGCGGCGGCCCGTGCCGCGGCGTCGGCCACCGACAGGACGGTCCCCTCGACCGGCGCGGCCACCGCCGCCCGGGCCAGTCGCGCCGCCTCGGCCAGTCCCGCCGCCAGCGCCCGCCCGTCCGGTACCAGCGTCGCCGCGAACGCCTCCGCGATGCCCTTGAACACCTGTGCCACGATCACGCCGGAGTTGCCCCGGGCCCCGAGCAGCGCTCCCCGCGCCATCCGGCGCAGGTCCTCGGCCAGCGCGGTGACCTGGCCATCCAGCGCCTCGTGCGCGGCGGCGAGGGTGAGCACCAGGTTGGTGCCGGTGTCGCCGTCGGGTACCGGATAAACGTTGAGGTCGTCGATCTCCTGCTGGTGCCGGCGCAGCCCATCCAGGCCGGCGGCGCACCAGCGGTGGATGGCGGCGGCGTCCAGACGGTCCAGCACGGGTGGAAGTCTATTGACGCCCCCTGACAACCGGGGCGATTGGCCCGGCCCGCGCGGCGTCCGGTACGCTGGTCCGGTTGCTCGAAACAACTCAGGAGACTCCCGTGGCTAGCGTGTGCGACGTCTGTGGCAAGAGGCCGGGCTTCGGCCACAACGTGTCCCACTCGCACCGGCGGACCAACCGGCGCTGGAACCCCAACATCCAGACCGTCCGGACCCCGGCCGGTGGCGGGACGACCAAGCGCATGAACGTGTGCACCTCGTGCCTGAAGGCGGGCAAGGTCGTCCGGGGCTGAAGACCGATACCGTGAGCGCCGGCCGGTGTGGCCGGCGTTTTCGCGTGTCTACAGATCCCGGCCGAACGAGTGCACCCCCGGCGCGTCCTTGTAGAAGCCGAAGTCAGGGATCCGGACGTAACCGGCCTTGCGGTACAGCGCGATCGCCTCGGGCTGCCGGTCCCCGGTCTCCAGGATGATCCGCTTGCGGCCGGCCCGCCGGGCCGAGTCCTCCAGCGCTCGCAGGAGCGCCGTCGCGACGCCCCGGCCGCGCGCCCCGGAGACGGTGAACATCCGCTTGATCTCGGCGACGGCCGGGTCGCCGTGGTAGGTCCGCCAGCCGCCGCAGCCGGCCGGCCGCCCGTCGAGCCAGGCGACCAGGAACGCCCCTTCCGGCGGCGCGAACTCGGCCGGATCGACGGGGGTACCGTCACCCGGGCCGCCGTACCGGCCGGACAGGTCGGCCAGCGCCGCCTCGACGAGGCCCACGGCGACCGGCTCCGAATAGTCGACCGCGCGGATCTCCAGTGCCGTCACGCGAAGTGGTCCCAGCCGGCGCTGCCCCCGTACCCCGAACCGTCCACGGTCACCCCGCTCCCCTCCGCCACCGATCCGATCACCAGCCAATCCTCCGGCAGCGCGGTCCCGGCCGGGAAGGTGGCCGCCAAAGCGTGATCGTCGCCACCGGTGAGGATCCAGCTGTACGGGTCGACGCCCAGTGCCCCGGCCGCGTCGCGCATCTGCGCCGGTACCGCGAAGGCGCCGCGGCGCACGTCGATCGCCACCCCGCTGGCCACCGCGACGTGGCCCAGGTCGGCGAGCAGCCCGTCGGAGACGTCGATCATGCTGGTGGCCCCGAGCGTGGCGGCACGCGGCCCGGCCGCGTAGGGCACGTCCGGGCGCCGGTGCGCCTCGACGAGCAGCCGGGGCGAGCGGAACCCGCGGGACAGCACGGTGTACCCCGCCGCCGCGTACCCCAGCCGCCCGGCCACCGCCACGACATCCCCCGGCCGGGCCCCCGACCGCCGTACCGGATCCCGCCCGCCCAGGTCACCCAGCGCCGTCACGGCGATCACCACCACCGGACCGCTCGCCACGTCCCCCCCGACCACGCCCGCCCCGGCCCCGGCCGCCTCCTCGGCCAGCCCGTCGGAGAGCTCCTCGGCCCACGCCACGTCCAGTTCCGGCGGTGCGCAGAAGGCGACGAGCAGCGCGGTGGGTACCGCTCCCATGGCCGCGACGTCGGCCAGGTTCGCGGCGGCGGCGCGGTGCCCGACATCGGCCGCGGTGGACCAGTCGCGCCGGAAGTGCCGGCCCTCGACGAGGACGTCGGTGGTGGCCACCACCCGGCCGTCCGGTGCGGCCACCACGGCCGCGTCGTCGCCCGGCCCGAGCAGGGCCGGCGGCCCGTTCCCCGCCCGCGCGGTCACCCGCTGGATGAGCCCGAACTCACCAGCCTCCGCGAGGGTCTCGTGGGCCGGCACGTGAGCCGGACCAGTAAGGCGGTGCTCAACAGCCATCACGGGCACCTCCTGCCTACTCATCGTGCACTGTCCCAGCACTCCCCCGTATTCGTTGGCGATCCTGTGCGGTAGTTTCACGGGCGACCCCGCGAGTTGCCGCACAGAGGGGGGCGTGTCGTGGTCCAGGCTTACATCCTGATCCAGACGGAGGTCGGTAAGGCGCGCGATGTCGCCGCCGCGATCACGGATATCTCGGGCGTGGTCCGGGTGGACGCCGTGACCGGGCCGTACGACGTGATCGTGCTGACCGAGGCGCACAGCGTCGATGAGCTGGGCAAGATGATCGTGAGCAAGGTCCAGCTCGTCAGCGGCATCACCCGTACCCTGACCTGCTCGGTGGTCCGGCTGTAAGTGGCTGACCCGGTAACCCGCAGCGCGGCGCGGTGGGCGGCCGTGATCGCGCTGCCCGCCGCCCTCGTGGCGGGGCTCCTCGCGTACCGGATCCTGGGCGCCTCGCGCGGTACGCCGGCCGCGCCCCCCTCCCCGGCCCCCCAGGCGACCGGGCCGGTCACCATGGCGGCACCGCCGCTGTCCCCGCGCGACGCGCTGGTGTGCCGGGCGGTGCTCTCCCGGCTTCCGGACGCGCTGCGCGACCGGCACCGCCGCCCGGTCAGCGCCGGCTCCGAGCAGAACGCCGCCTACGGCGATCCCGCCATCACGCTGACCTGCGGCGCCGGCCCGAGCCCGTCGGTCGACCCGACCGCGACGGTCTACAACCTGTCGGGCGTGTGCTGGTACCCGGTGAAGGGGCCGGCCGCGACCACCTGGACCACGGTCGACCGGGAGGTACCGGTGACCGTGGTCGTGCCCAACAGCTACGACGGCCAGTCGCAATGGGTCATCGAGTTCTCCCCCGCAGTGGCCGCCGGGGTGGCCCGGGTCCGCACCGCGCCCAGCGGCTGTACCGGCTAGTGCCAAGGCCCTGTAGTTAAGGCCGTGGGTGGTCGTGTCAAGGGGTGTGTCGATCAGACGTATGGCAACGGGACTCGTCGATGATCTGGTTTCGACCAAGAACCCGGATCGGTGAGGAGTCCCGTTGCTGGATCAGTGTGTCATCACCAGAACGATCACGGTAGCGGCGGGGGTGTTCGCGCCTGGGCATCTGGGTGAGCTGACCGGGATCGTGCCGTTCGAGATGGTCGACCAAGCGCTGACGGCCACCGGCGCGGCGCAGCGGCGGGTGCGTCTGCTGCCGGCCCGGGTGGTGGTGTATCTGCTGCTGGCCGGGTGCCTGTTCGCCGAGGTCGGCTACCGGCAGGTGTGGCACAAGCTGACCGCCGGGCTGGGTGGTCTGGTGCTGGCCGACCCGAGCGAGAACGCGTTGTGGCAGGCCCGGGTCCGGCTGGGTGTGGCACCGCTACGGTGGCTGTTCGACCTGCTACGCGGATCGGCGGCGACCCTGGCCCAGCGGGTGTACTGGTGTGGACTGTTGGTGTGCGCGATCGACGGCACCACCCTGGCCGTGCCGGACGGGGCCAGAAACCTCACCGCGTACACCAAGCAGGCCGGCAACCACGGCGGGACCGGGTACCCGCTGGTGCGGATGGTGGCGTTGGTGGCCTGCGGTACCCGCAGCATCATCGACGCGGTCTTCGGACCGGTCAGTACCGGGGAGAACGGGTACGCCCGCCGGCTTTCCCGCAGCCTGCACGCCGGGATGATCGTGCTGCTGGACCGCGGCTTCGACGACGCCAGGCTGATCGGCCACCTGGCCGCCACCGGGGCGCATCTGCTGGTCCGGCGGCAAAGCCGCCGCCGGACCCCGGTGCTGCGCCATTACCAGGACGGATCCTTCCTGTCGCAGATCGGCACCACCCGGGTCCGGATCGTCGAATGCGAGATCACCATCGCCACCACCGCCGGGCGGCACACCGGCGCCTACCGGCTGGCCACCACCCTGCTCGACCACCACCGCTACCCGGCAGCCGCCCTGGTCACCCTCTACCACCGGCGCTGGGAGATCGAAACCGCGTACCTGGAACTGAAATCCAGCGGCTAGTGCAGGCCGGTGCCGCGGCGCAGGGCGGTGCGGATGAGGCGGGAGATCAGCTTCGGGTACTCCAGGCCGGTGGCCGCCCACATCCGGGGGAACATCGACGTGCTGGTGAACCCGGGCATGGTGTTGATCTCATTGAGGTAGACGGTGAAGTCGCCGGCGACGAAGAAGTCCACCCGGGCCAGGCCGGCGCAGTCCAGCGCGGTGAACGTGCGCTTGGCGTAGTCCTGGATCTGCCGGGCGACCGGCTCGGGCAGGTTGGCCGGGATGTCGAACTCGCAGGCGTCGTCGAGGTACTTGGCCTCGAAGTCGTAGAACTCGTGGTCCCGGACCACCCGGATCTCGGCGAGCACGGAGGCGTCGGGCGCGCCACCGTACTCCCCCTCCAGGACGCCGCACTCGACCTCCCGGCCGGAGATCCCCTGCTCGACGAGGACCTTCGGGTCGATCGCGCGGGCCGCCGCGACCGCGTCGTCCAGCGCCGCCCAGTCGGTGACCTTGGTGATGCCGAACGACGAGCCGGCCCGGGCGGGCTTGACGAACACCGGCAGGCCTAGCCGTCGCTTGTCGTCCTCGCTGAGCGACTGGCCCGCCCGCAGGACGGCGTAGGCGACGGTCGGGATGCCCTCCGCGACGGCCAGCTTCTTGGTGAACTCCTTGTCCATCGCGGCCGCCGAGGCGAACACGTTGGCTCCGACGTAGGGGATGCCGGCCATCTCCAGCAGGCCTTGGATCGTGCCGTCCTCGCCGTAGGCGCCGTGCAGCACCGGGAACACCACGTCGACGTCGCCGAGCGCGCGGGCCCCTTCGGCGCGGTCGAGCACGAGCAGGCCGCGGGCGGCCGGGTCGCCGGACAGCACGACGGCCGTGCCCGAGGCGGCGGTGATCTCCGGCAGCGTTCCTTCGGTGATGGCGAGCTGGCGGGGGTCGCCACTGGTGAGCACCCATTGGCCGGCCCGGGTGATGCCGACCGGTACCGCCTCGAACTCGTCCGGATCCAGCGCGGTCAGGATGTTGCCGGCGCTGACGCAGGAGATCTCGTGTTCCGGGCTGCGCCCGCCGAACACGACGGCGATGCGGATCTTCCGTGGGCTGGTCACCCGCTGACCCTACTCTGGGCGGCCAAGGGACGCGGGACCAGAACCGGGGGTCGTCACAGGGGCACATCGGGTAGTCGGTACGGGTGTACCGATACAGGGCCGAGGTAATAATCTCGTCGGGTGTCGGACTCGCCACTGATCGACAGCCTCACCGCCGCGGTGCAGAGCCGTCCCGACGACGTACCGCTGCGGCTGCACCTGGTGCAGCTCCTGCTGGACGCGGGGCGCCAGGGTGAGGCGATCAGCCACGCGGCGCAGGCGCTGCAGTACGCGCCGGACAGCCCGGCCGCACGGGACCTGATGGCCCGGGCGATCGGCACGGTCGCACCGGCCGCGGCGGCGCCGCCGGCCATGGAGCCGGCCGCCGAGCCGGGTGGCCTGGACTGGCGGGCGTACGAGGAGCAGTTCTCCGACGTGGTACCGCCCCGGTTCGCGCGCGCGGACGCCATCGCCGAACCGGTCCGGGGCGAAGCGGACCGCAGTTTCGACATCGAGACCTCGGTGGTGCGCCTCGCCGACGTCGGCGGCCTGGCCGACGTGAAGCGCCGCCTGGAGCTGGCTTTCCTCGGACCGCTGCGCAACCCCCAGCTGCGCGCGATGTTCGGTAAGAGCCTGCGCGGCGGACTGCTGCTCTACGGCCCGCCCGGCTGCGGAAAGACGTTCCTCGCCCGCGCGGTCGCCGGGGAGATGGGCGCGAGGTTCCTCGCGCTGTCCATTGTGGACGTGCTGAACATGTGGATCGGCAACTCGGAGAAGAACCTGCACGAGATCTTCGAGGCGGCCCGGCGCAACGCGCCCTGCGTGGTGTTCCTCGACGAGATCGACGCGCTCGGCCACAAGCGCAGCCAGTTGCACTCCTCCGCGATGCGCACGCTCGGCAACCAGCTCCTGGCCGAGCTGGACGGCATGGAGGGCAACAACGACGGCGTGTTCATCCTGGCCGCCACGAACGCGCCGTGGGACGTGGACGCCGCGCTGCGCCGGCCGGGCCGGCTGGACCGGGTCACCCTGGTGCTCCCGCCGGACCCGCCGGCCCGGGCCGCCATCATCGAGTACCACCTGCGGCAACGCCCGATCGCCAACATCGACCTCGCGGCGCTGGTCGAGGCGACCGAGCACTTCTCCGGCGCCGACCTGGCGCACCTGTGCGAGACCGCCGCCGAGCACGCGATGGCCGACTCGCTCGCGTCCGGCCAGGTCCGCATGATCGAGCAGCGCGACTTCGCCCGGGCGCTGGCCGAGGTGCGCCCGTCGACCGGGCCGTGGTTCGCCGCCGCGCGCAACGTCGCGCTGTTCGCCAACGAGGGCGGGGTCTACGACGAGCTGGCCGCGTACCTGAAGAAGCGCAAGCTGATCTGATCCCTCACTGCCGCTTGAGCACGTGGGCGAGCCCGGCGGCGACCGTGGTGGCGAGGATCCAGCCGGCGGCGATCAGCCCGTAGGCGAGCCACTGCGTCCACCCGGCCGGCTGGTACGCGCTCTCCTGTCCGAAGTCGACGATCGGCAGCAGCAGGTCGATCGTGTACACCAGCGAGTGGAACGCCGGCCCCCGGCCCGGCTCGACCTGCGCCGGACGGTGCAGCGCGAACAGCACGGTACCGAGGACGAGCAGGGTGAGCAGCCATCCGCCGGCGCGGCCGGGGCGGTACCCGTACCCGACCGTGACCTCCTGGAGATACCCCCACGCCTTGGCCGGGAGCGACCCGGACTCGGTGCGGTGGCGCTGCTTGGCCGCGAGGACGGCGCGGGCGTCGTGGTCGTTCCCGAGCCGGCGGTACGCGGCGGCCAGTTGCTCGTACGTGCGGGGCAGGTACCCGTCGGGGTCACGGCGCAGCCAGGCCAGCCGGCGGGCGGCGGGCAGGGTCGGCTCCACCGCGTCGTAGCTCAGCCCGTCCAGCCGTACCGTCGCCGGCCAGTGCGCGGGGTCGTCGCGCAGCGTGCCGACCGTGGCGCCGCGCAGGTCGACGCCGCCGTCGAGCACGGTGTCCGGACCGAGCAGCAGCGCCCGGGTCCGTAGCTGCTGGGCGCCGAGCACGGAACCGCCGGGGTTGGCCAGCCGGGCGCCGGCCAGGTCCACCTGCCCGGTGACGACCGTCTGCCACAGGCTCACGCGGCCCTCGACGGTCAGGCCCTCCCGCCCGTCGAGGTTGCCCTCGATGGTGGTGCCGTTGAGGTTGAGGGCCGTGTCGCCCGGGTTGCGCAGGAGCGCACCGCGCACGTTCAGGCGGCCGCTGATCAGTCCGGACGGGAGGTTGAGCATGCCCTCGGCCTGGAAGCCCTTGGTGCAGAACACCCCGCCGCCGACGCTGAGCCGGTACGCGGTGACCGCGTTCCCGCCCGGGTTGCGCAGCCGCGCACCGTGCCACTCGATGGCGCCGTCGATGCGGGCGCCGTGCAACCGGATGCCGCCCTCGGTCACCATCGCCTCCCCGTTGAAGTCGTGGCCGAGGGTGATCCGCGCGGCGCTGAGCACCTCCCCGTTCACCGGTGCGCTCAGGCGGGTCCGGGCGAGGTCGAGGGAGCCGCCGATGCGCGCACCGCGCAGCAGGATCTGGCCGTCGACGGTACCGTCGCGGTAGCGCAGGTTGCCGCCGACGGCCAGGTCGATGCCGAACAGCACCAGGTTGCCCGGGTGGAGCAGGCGCGCCCGGTCCAGCTCCAGCCGACCACTGACCGAGGCGTTGGGCAGGTGCACCGCGCCGTGCGCCACCATGTCGTAGGCGTACAGGCTTCCGCCGACCCGGAGCAGTTCCCCGTTGAGGACCATCTCGCCGGGCCCGGACAGGTGCGCGCCGCTGAGGTCGAGCTGACCCTCGATGCCGGCGTTGTACAGCGACAGCTGCCCGATCCGGCTGCCCACGAGCACCAGGTGGCTGCGGACCGCGATCGTGTCGCAGTCCAGGCCGGGCAGGTGGCAGCGGAGGAACCCGATGCTGCGCGTGGTCGCCTCGGCGAAGCTGACCTCCGCGTCGAAGCCGCAGTCCGCGAACTCCACCGGCCCGGCGAGGTCGGCGTAGGACAGGTCGAGCCGCCCGGTGATCCGGGCCCCGGACAGCCGCAGGCGCGGCTCCCGCGCACCGGCGCCCAGCAGCAGCTCGGCGACGACCGTGGCGCGGACCGTCCGGTCCGGTCCCCAGGTGGCGGACGTGGCGGGGTCGTCCCGCACGGGGTCACCGGTGCGCAGGTCGACCACCTCGCCCCGGGCGTACCCGTCGCACAACGCCCGCTCGGGGCGGGTCAGGTCCGCGATCACCGCCCGGACGATACCGATCCCTCGCCAGATCGTGGACGCCGCTACCCCTGGAGGGGGTGCCAGCGTCCACGATCGCCGCCCGCGACGCGGCCGGCGGCGGGCCGTGACGCCGCCCGCGGCCCGCGGCGCTCAGCGCGCGGCCTGATCCAGCGCCGCGGTCAGGTCGGCCAGGACGTCGGCGGTGTCCTCCAGCCCACAGGACAGGCGCACCAGGCCCTCGGGCACCGGATCGCCCCACTGGGCGCGCCGGTCGGCCGTGGTGTGCGGGCCGCCGAAGGAGGTCGCCGCGTCGACCAGCCGGGCGGCGCGCAGGAACCGGGCCACGTGGGCCGCGTCGGGCAGCGTGAACGTGACGACGCCGGGGATCCGGCGCATCTGCCGGGAGGCGACCGCGAACGCCGGGTCGTCCGGCCGGCCGGGCCAGCGCACGGACGCGACCTCGGGCCGGGTGGCGAGCAGGTCGGCCACGGCGGCGGCGGTGGCCGACTGCCGGGCCAGCCGAAGGTCCAACGTGGACAGTGAGCGGTGCGCGAGCCACGCCTCGAACGGCCCGGGTACCGCGCCGGTGGAGTTGCGCCACTGCCGCACGGTGCCCACGGAACGGCCGGCGACGTAGCCGAGCAGCAGGTCGGAGTGTCCGGTCAACGCCTTGGTACCGCTGGCGACCACCAGGTCCGCGCCCAGCGCCAGCGGCTGCTGGCCGAGCGGCGTGGCGGTGGTCGAGTCGACCGCGACGAGCGCGCCGGCCGCCCGGGCGGCGGACGCGAGCGCGCGCAGATCACACACGTCCAGCCCCGGGTTGGCCGGCGATTCCAGCAGCACCAGCCGGACCCCGTCGAACGGCGGGTACGGGCCGGCGGTCGGTACCTCCCGGACGCGCACTCCGAGACCGGCGAGCGTCTCGGCGGCGAACGCGCGCGTCCGGTAGTACCCATCGGCGGGCAGCATCAGCGTCTCCCCCGGGCGCAGCACGGTCAGCAGGACCGCGCAGATGGCCGCCATGCCGGAGGAGAACACCACGCACTCGCCGCCCTCCAGCTCCCCGATCGCCGACTCCAGCGCCCGCCAGGTCGGGTTGTCGCTGCGGCCGTAGCCGTCGCGGCCGGGCACCGGACCGGTGTCCGGGTCGAGGTGGTACGGCGCGGCGAACACCGGCCCGGGAAGGAACGGCCGTCCGGGTTCGGCATCGGGCAGCCCCGCACGCACGCACCGGGTGCCGTCGCCAGGAACGGTCACTCGGGTTTCGTCTCCCGGCTCATCAGCGCGGCCACCGCCACCCGCGGATCGGCGCCCTCGTGGCACACCATCTCGACCTGTTCGGTGATCGGCATCTCGACGTCGCAGCGCCGGGCCAGGTCGCGGATGGCCAGGCAGCTCTTCACGCCCTCGGCGGTCTGCCGGGTGGCGGCTTGCGCCTGTTCCAGGGTCTCCCCCCGGCCCAGGTGCTCGCCGAAGGTGCGGTTGCGCGACAGCGGCGAGGAGCAGGTGGCCACGAGGTCGCCGAGCCCGGCCAGGCCGGCGAAAGTCAGCGGGTCGGCGCCGAGGCGTACCCCCAGCCGGGCGGTCTCGGCCAGACCGCGCGTGATGAGCGAGGCCTTGGTGTTGTCGCCGAAGCCCATCGCGTTGACCATGCCGTAGGCCAGCGCGATCACGTTCTTCACCGCCCCGCCCAGCTCGCAGCCGACCACGTCGTCGTTGGTGTACGGCCGGAAGTAGCGGGTCGTCACGGCCTTCTGCACCAACGCCCCGCGCACCGGGTCCTCGCACGCGACCACGGTGGCGGTGGGCTGTTCGGCGGCGATCTCGGCGGCGAGGTTGGGCCCGGACACCACCGCGACCCGGTCCGGCTTGACTCCGGCCGTCTCCACGATGACCTCGCTCATCCGCTTGGAGGTACCCAGCTCGATGCCCTTCATCAGGCTCACCAGGGTGGCCTCGCGGTCGACGAAGTCCTTCCACTCGACGAGGTTGGCGCGCAGCGTCTGCGCGGGTACGGCGAGGACCACCAGCTCCGCGTGGGTCAGCGCGGCCACCGGGTCGCCGGTCGCGGTCACCGAGTCCGGTAGGCGCAGGCCGGGCAGGTAGTCGGGGTTGTGCCGGTGGTCGCGGATGGTCACCGCCACCTGGGGACGCCGGGCCCACATCACCACGTCGGTACCGGCGTCGCCGAGCACCTTCGCGAACGCGGTACCCCACGAGCCGGACCCGAGGACGGCGGCCCTCATCGGGCACCGCCGTTACGGGCGGCGCTGGGCTGTTCGGGGGCGGCCTCCCCGCGGATCTCGGCGAGCATGTCGCGCAGCACGAGCATGATCTCGTCGGTGATCGCGTACAGGTTGGCCGCGGTCGGCGCCGCGTCCTGCCACTTGGACAGGTCGATCGCCGGGCCGGCGACGACGGTCACCGGCATCCGCGGGCGTACCCGCAGCTTGTCGGTGCGCGGGTCGAACACCTGCTGCGGGCCCCAGCTCACGATCGGCACGACCGGCGCACCGGTCTGCAGGAACAGCCGGGCGACGCCGGTCTTGCCGCGCTGCGGCCAGAACTCGCCCTTCTTGGGCGTGGTGCCCTCGGGATAGATGATCACCGCTTCGCCGGCCCGGACGGCCGCGACCGCCTCCTCCACCGACTTCACCGCGTCGGCGGTGCCGCGGTAGACCGGGATCTGCTTGACCGCGCGCAGCAGCGGGCCGAGCAGCCAGTGCTTGAACAGCGTCGACTTGGCCAGGAACTGCGGCCAGCGCCCGGCGTCGAAGACGTAGTGCGCCACGACGAACGGGTCGAACTCGGACACGTGGTTCGGCGCCAGGATCACCCCACCCTGTGCCGGGATGTGCTCCATGCCGTACCAGGACCGCCGTGTCCAGACGGTCAGCACCGGCTTGACGACCATCGCCGCGAACCGTTGCCAGAAGCCGAGCCTGCGCCGCGCCACCGTACCTCCCAGCCGGACCGCCCCACCCCGGCGGCCACCTGCGAATCATGCCTGATCGGAGGATGCCCACCAAGCGCCGGGACACCCCACCCGAGACCGGTGCGCCGGCCGACACCTGACCGGAGGCAGAATCGACGGGTGCGGTGGACGGTACTCGTCCCGGTGAAGGACCTCGGGTCGGCCAAGAGCCGGCTGCGGGGCGCGCTGCCCGCGGTACCCCATCAGGATCTCGTCCTGGCGCTCGTGCTGGACACGCTGGCGGCGGCGCTGGCGTGCCCGGCGGTGGCCGCGGTCCTGGTCGTCAGCGCCGACGAAGCGGTGGCGGCGGCGGCCCGCGGGGCCGGCGCCAAGGTCCTGCCGGACCCGACGACCGGGCTGAACCCGGCCCTGGACCACGCCGCGGCGGCGGCCGGCGGGGGGCCACTCGCCGCCCTGGCCGGCGACCTACCCGCGCTGCGCGGCACCGACCTGACCGCGACGCTCGCCGCCGCGACGGTGCGGGGGTACGTGCCCGACCGCGCCGGTACCGGCACGACGCTGCTCGCCGCACCGGCGGGGGTACCGCTGGCGCCGCACTTCGGGCCCGGCTCGGCGCGGGCGCACGCGCGCTCGGGAGCCGTGGCACTGCCCGCGGGCGCGTCGCTGCGCCTCGACGTGGACACCCCGGCCGACCTCGCGGCCGCCGCCCGGCTCGGGCTCGGCGCGCGCACCGGGGCGCTGCACCACCCGCTGGCCGCTAGGGTGGACCTCATGCAGGGCACGGTCGCCACGTTCGACGAGACCACCCACACCGGCACGGTGCTGCTCGACGACGGCACGCCCGTCGAGTTCGCGGCGGACGCGTTCGCCGCCTCCGGGCTGCGGCTGCTGCGGATGGGCCAGCGGGTGCGCCTGGACCGGGCCGGGGACGGGACGATCACCGGGCTCGGCCTGATCACCTTCCCGGGCGGCGGCTGACCAGGGCCGTCCACCCACAGTTTTCCCGGCGGACATTTCCCGTTTCCCACCGGCGGGCGATGATTGCGGGGTGAGTTCGAGTGCCGGTGCCAGCCCGCCCCGCCCCCGCCGGACCGGGTTCCCCGGTGCGCAGCCGGCGCCCCCCCAGCGTCCGGCTGGGGACCGGCCGCCACCGGGCAGCCCGCCGCGAATCACCGACGAGCCGCTGCCCGACGACCGGTTCCTCAACCGCGAGCTGTCCTGGCTGGACTTCAACGCCCGGGTCCTGACGCTGGCCGAGGACCCCGAGACGCCGCTGCTGGAGCGGGCCAAGTTCCTGGCCATCTTCGCCAGCAACCTGGACGAGTTCTACATGGTGCGGGTCGCCGGGTTGAAGCGGCGCATGCAGACCGGCCTGCCGATCCGCCGGCCCGACGGGCGCTCCTCCCGGGAGCTGATGGAGGTGATCGCCGAGCGGGCCGCCGATCTGGTCGGCCGGCACGCCAACTGCTTCCTCCACGAGGTCGCCCCGAAGCTCGCCGAGGAGGGCGTCCAGCTCGTGCGCTGGTCCGACCTGGGCCCGGCGGAGCGGGACCGGCTGCGCGACTACTTCCGCGACCAGGTGTTCCCGGTGTTGACCCCGCTCGCGGTCGACCCGGCGCACCCGTTCCCGTACATCTCCGGGCTCTCGCTCAACCTCGCCGTGGTGGTGCGCGACCCGGACGGCGGGCCCGAGCTCTTCGCGCGGGTCAAGGTACCCAACAACGTGCCGCGCCTGGTCGCCGTCGAGTCGGGCACCCGGGTGTACCGGTTCCTGCCGCTGGAAGAACTCATCGCCGCGCATCTCGGCGCGCTGTTCTCCGGGATGCGCATCGTCGAGCATCACCTCTTCCGGGTGACCCGCAACGCCGACCTGGAGGTCGAGGAGGACCGCGACGAGGACCTGTTGCAGGCGCTGGAACGGGAGCTGGCTCGGCGCCGGTTCGGCCCGCCGGTGCGGCTGGAGGTCGCCGCGACGGTCTCCGACCTCGTCCTGGAGACCCTGGTCCGCGAGCTGGACATGGACAGCCACGACGTGCTGCGGGTACCGGGGCTGCTCGACCTGTCCGCGCTGTGGCAGGTGTACGAGGGGGTGGACCGCCCCGACCTCAAAGACCGCCCTTTCGTCCCGGCAACGCATCCACGTTTCGCCGAGGGTGAGACGCCGCGCAGCGTCTTCGCGACCCTGCGCGACGGCGACATCCTCGTGCACCACCCGTACCACTCGTTCTCCACGAGCGTGCAGCGCTTCATCGAGCAGGCCGCCGCCGACCCCCACGTGCTGGCCATCAAGCAGACGCTGTACCGCACGTCCGGCGACTCGCCGGTGGTCGACGCGCTGATCGACGCCGCCGAGGCCGGCAAGCAGGTGGTCGTGCTCGTGGAGGTGAAGGCCCGCTTTGATGAGCAGGCCAACATCGGCTGGGCCCGGATGCTGGAGAAGGCCGGCTGCCACGTGGTCTACGGGCTGGTCGGGTTGAAGACCCACTGCAAGACCGCGCTGGTGATCCGCCAGGAGGGCCACCAGATCCGCCGGTACTCCCACATTGGCACGGGCAACTACCACCCGCGCACCGCGCGGCTCTACGAGGACTACGGGCTGCTGACCGCCGACCCCGAGGTGGGCGCCGACCTTACCGACCTGTTCAACGTGCTCACCGGGTACAGCCGCCAGACCGCGTACCGGCGGCTGCTCGTCGCGCCGCACGGGGTCCGGGCCGGCATCATCGAGCGGATCGAACGCGAGATCAAGCACACCCTGGAGGGCCGCCCGGGGCTCGTGCAGATCAAGGTGAACGCGCTCGTCGACGAGGAGGTCATCGACGCGCTCTACCGGGCCAGCCAGGCCGGGGTCCGGGTGGACCTGATGATCCGGGGCATCTGCACGCTGCGCCCCGGCGTACCCGGCCTGTCCGACAACATCCGGGTGCGCTCGATCCTGGGCCGGTTCCTGGAGCACTCCCGTGTCTTCCGGTTCGGCAACGACGACGAGCCCGAGGTGTGGATCGGTTCGGCCGACCTCATGCACCGCAACCTCGACCGCCGGGTCGAGGCGCTGGTCCGGGTGACCGACGCCACCGCGGCCGGGGAGCTGCAGGACGTGCTGGAGCTGGCGATGAGCCCGCAAGCCCGGGCGTTCGAGCTGGGCCCGAGCGGCGTCTGGACCGAGCACCGCGCGGCCGATCCCGCGCACCAGGCCCGGCATCTGCAGAGCGCGCTGCTGCGCCGGGTTGTCGACCGTGCCGAATGAGCCGCTAGAGTGCGCAGATGCTTGAGGAGGAGCGCAAGTACGAGGTCGATCCCAGGTTCGGCGTGCCCGACCTGAGCGGCTGCGTACCCGACGGCGGGCAGGTCGTCGCGCTGCCCCCCGTCACGCTCCGGGCCACCTACTACGACACCGCCGACCGGCGACTCGCCCGGGCCGGCGCATCGCTGCGGTACCGGCGCGGCGATCCGGTGCCGTGGACGGTCAAGCTCCCCACGGCGGTGGCCGGGATCCGGCACGAGATCTCCCGGCCCGGTGCGCCGGTTGCCATCCCGACCGAGCTGGTCGAGCTGGTCACCGCGTACACCCGGGGTACCACGCTGGAACCCGCCGCCGTGCTGCGCACCACCCGGCGGGTGCACGAGCTGCGCGACCCGGGCGGCAGGCTGCTCGCCGAGCTGGACGACGACAGCGTCGCCGTCCTCGACGGGCAGAAGGTCCGGTTCCGGTTCCGCGAGATCGAGGTGGAGCGCCGCGACGGCGGCCGCAAGGTGCTCGACCGGGTCGATGATGTGTTGCGCACGGCCGGCGCCAACGGCCGTGGCACGTTCGTGCCCAAGCACGTCCGGGCCCTGGGCAAGCTGCCGGCGCCGGAGCTGCCGGCGCCCGAGGCACAGCTACCCCGCCGGGCCGGCGCCGGCGACGTGGTGGTCCGGGCGCTGCGGTCGGACATCGCCAAACTGGTCGCCTACGACCCGCTGGTGCGGCTGCGCGAGCCGTTGCCGGGCGGCGACACCGCGGTGCACCAGATGCGGGTGGGCGTGCGCCGGCTGCGCACCGATCTGCGCGTCTTCCGCCCGCTGCTGGATCCGTTGTGGGCCAGCGGCCTGCGGGCCGAGCTGTACTGGCTGGCCGACAAGCTCGGCGCCGCCCGCGACGCCGAGGTGCTGCGCGCCCGGCTGCGCAAGACCGCCGCGGCCGACCCGCTCGCCGCCCTGGACGACGCGGCGCTGGCCCGGCTGGACGCCGACCTGGCCGCCCGCCACGAGGAGGCGCTCAACGCGCTGGACGCCGCGCTGCGCACCGAGCGGTACCTGGTGCTGCTCGACCATCTCGCCGCCGCGGCGGGCGCGCCCCGGCTGCTCGCCGCGCGCGCCGAGGCACCCGCCCGGGAGCTGCTGCCCCGGCTGGTCGCCAAACCCTGGCGTCAGTTGGCCTTCGGCTCCGACGGGGTCTCCGGCGCCGGCGACCTCGACCCGCTGGCTCCGGACGATGAATGGCACGAGGTCCGCATCCGCGCCAAGCGGGCCCGGTATGCCACCGAGGCGGTGGCCGACGTCCTCGGCGGTGCCGCCGCCGACCTGGCCAGGATGCTGGCGGAGGTGCAGGGGCTGCTCGGCGAGCACCAGGACGCCGCCATCGCGGCGCACACGTGGCTCGCCATCGCCCGCGCCGACCCCGACGACCACGCGCTCGCGGTGACCGCCGGCCGGCTCTACGAACGGGAACGCGCCGCGGTGCGCCGGGCCCGCGACCGGTTCCCCGCGTTGTGGGCCAAGGCCGACCGCCGCCGCCTGACCGGGTGGCTGCCGTGAGCACAGCGGAGCCGCGGCGCCGCGGAGCGAACCAGGGGGGACAGTGAGGACGGTACCGGCGGCCGGTGGCGTGCCGTGGCGCACGGTGGGCTCGGGGGTGGAGATCGCGCTCGTGCACCGGCCCCGGTACGGGGACTGGACGTTGCCCAAGGGCAAGCTGGAGCGCCACGAGCACCCGCTCGCCGCGGCGGTCCGGGAGGTCCGGGAGGAGACCGGGCTCACCTGCGTACCCCAGGTGCGCCTGCCCACCATCCGCTACCTGACCGGCGAGCCGGACATCGAGAAGCTGGTGGACTTCTGGTCCATGCGGGTACGGGCCGACGCCGGCCGCGAGCCCGACGACGAGATCGCCGAGATGCGCTGGGTACCGCTGCCCGACGCGGGCCGGTTGCTCAGCTACAAGCACGACCGGGGCGTGGTGGCCGCGTTCGCGAAGCTCCCGCGCATCACCGCCGAGATCGCCCTCGTGCGGCACGCCGAGGCCGGTGCCCGCCACGCCTGGCACGGCCCCGACCGGTTGCGCCCGCTCGACACCGTCGGCCACGGCCACGCGGTCCGGCTGTGCCGGCTGCTCGAAGCGACCGCGCCCGAGCGGATCGTCTCGGCCACCCCGCAACGCTGCCGGGAGACCGTGCTGCCGCTGGCCGAGTGGCTGGGCGTACCGGTGAAGGTGGACCCCGCCTTCGACGAGGAGGCCCCCGGCGGGGTACCGGGTGCGGCCGCCGCCCTGCTGGCGCTCGCCGCCGAGGGCGGGTCCACGGTGGTCTGCAGCCAGGGCAAGGTGGTGCCGCCGCTGGTGCGCGCGCTGCGTCCGGTCCACGCCTCGACGACCGAGGAGTTCGAGACGCCGAAGGGTACCGGCTGGCTGCTCGCCATCGCCGACCGCACGGTCGTCGGCGGCGACCGGCTCGTGCCGGCCTGAACTCCCGCCACACGACAGTGGCGCCCGCCGTGCTGGCGGGCGCCACTGTGTGGTGAGCCGGCTGGAATCAGCGGGCCGTCTTGCGGGCCGGCGCCTTCCGGGCGGTGGTCTTCGCCGGGGTGGCCGTGGCGGTCGTGGTCCTGCGGGTCGGCGTCGTTGCCGCACGCGTCGTCTTGGCCGGCGCCTTCTTGGCGGTGGTGGCCTTGGTGGCCGCCGTCGCCGCCTTGGTGGCGCGCGTGGTCTTCGCGGCCGTCTTGGCCGGCGCCGCCTTGGCGGTGGTGGCCTTGGCGGTGCTGGCCCGCTTGGCCGGTGCGGTCGCGGTCTTCTTGGCGGCCGCCCGCGGCACCTTGCCGCTGGCCACCTGGTCCTTGAAGCTCTGCCCGGCGCGGAACGCCGGCACCGAGGTCTTCTTCACCTTCACGGACTCACCCGTCCGCGGGTTTCTCGCCGTACGCGCGGCGCGCACGCGCTTCTCGAACACCCCGAAGCCGGTGATCGCCACCTTGTCGCCCTTGGTGACCGCCGTCTGGATCTCGGCGAGAACCGCGTCGAGCGCCGTCGATGCCGACTTCTTGTCGCCCAGACGGGCCGCGAGCGCATCGATGAGCTCAGCCTTGTTCACAACTACCCTCCCGAAGCAATGGTGCGTTGTCTGGCCGGACGCGGCCATTCTGCGCGCACGGTATGCCCTGTGACGCCAAAGCACAAACATCTCGGCGAAAAAAAGCCCTTGTGTCGTAACGGAAACTCCCCCGATCGGAGGAGGATCCGGGGGAGTTTCTGCCTTTTCGCTCGCCGCTACGCTCGCCGCGGTGCCTCAGGCGATGACCGGCTGGAACGCCGGGCGGGTGGCCTCGTAGGCGCCGATCAACGCGTCGTGGCGCAACGTCAAACCGATGTCGTCCAAGCCTTCCAGCAACCGCCAGCGGCTAAACTCGTCGATCGGGAACGACCAGGTACCGCCAGCCGCGCGGACCTCCCGGCGGTCCAGGTCGACGGTGATGGCCAAGCCCGGATCGGCCTCGACGGCGTCCCACAGCCGCTCGATCGTCGCCAATTCCAGCTCGACCGGCAGGAGTCCTTCCTTGAGCGCGTTGCCGCGGAAGATGTCGCCGAACCGCGGGGACAGCACAGCCGCGAACCCCCAGTCGCGCAATGCCCACACGGCGTGCTCGCGTGAGGATCCGGTACCGAACTCGGGACCGGCCACGAGGATCGACGCTCCCGAATAGCGCTGATCGTTGAGGACGAATGCCGGATCAGCGTCGCGCCAGGACCGGAAGAGCCCGTCCTCGAACCCGGTACGGGTCACCCGCTTGAGGTACACGGCGGGGATGATCTGGTCAGTGTCCACGTTGGACCGGCGCAGCGGCATGGCGGTACCGGTGTGGACGGTGAACTTCTCCATGTCGTGTGCCTCAGTCCTTCAGGTCGGCCGGTGCGGCGAGGTGGCCCAGTACGGCGGTGGCGGCGGCGACCGGCGGCGAGACCAGGTGGGTCCGCCCGCCCTTGCCTTGCCGGCCCTCGAAGTTGCGGTTGGAGGTGGACGCGCAGCGCTGTCCGGGCCGCAGGGTGTCCGGGTTCATGCCGAGGCACATGGAGCAGCCGGCGAAGCGCCACTCCGCCCCGGCGGCGGTGAAGACCTCATGCAGCCCTTGCCGCTCGGCCGCCGCGCGGACGGCCGCGGAACCGGGTACCACCAACACGCGTACCCCGTCGGCGACCTTGCGCCCGCGCAGCACCTCGGCCGCCGCGCGCAGGTCCTCCAGCCGCCCGTTGGTGCAGGAGCCCACGAACACCACGTCGACCGCGATGTCGCGCATCGGGGTGCCGGGCGTCAACGCCATGTACTCCAGCGCCCTCTCGGCCGCGGTGCGCTCGGCCTCGGTGGCGAAGTCGCCGGGCGTCGGCACCACGCCGTCGAGCGCGACGCCCTGCCCGGGGTTGGTCCCCCACGTGACGAACGGCGTGACGCGGCTGGCGTCGAGGGTCACCTCGGTGTCGAAGGTGGCGCCCTCGTCGGTCGCCAGACCGCGCCAGTACTCGACCGCGGCGTCCCAGGCGGCACCCTTCGGCGCGTACGGCCGGCCGCGCAGGTACTCGAACGTGGTCTCGTCGGGCGCGATCATCCCGGCCCGCGCGCCCCATTCGATCGACATGTTGGAGACGGTCATCCGGCCCTCCATGGAGAGCGCGCGGATCGCCCCGCCCCGGTACTCCACGATGTGGCCGCGCCCGCCGCCGGTACCCACCTGGGCGATCAGCGCGAGGATCAGGTCCTTGGCCGTGACCCCCGGGGCGAGCGCGCCGACCACGTTGACCGCCATGGTCTTCGGCCGCGCCTGCGGCAGCGTCTGCGTCGCGAGCACATGCTCGACCTCGCTGGTACCGATGCCGAACGCCAGCGCCCCGAAGGCACCGTGCGTCGAGGTGTGCGAGTCGCCGCACACGATCGTCATACCGGGCTGGGTCAGGCCGACCTGCGGGCCGAGCACGTGCACCACACCCTGTTCGGCGTCGCCCAGCGAGTGCAGCTTGATGCCGAAGTCCGCGCAGTTCTTGCGCAGTGTCTCGATCTGCGTCCGGGACACCGGATCGGCGATCGTGAAGAGGTTGTCGGTCGGGGTGTTGTGGTCCTCGGTCGCGATCGTCAGCTCGGGACGGCGCACCTGCCGCCCGGCCACCCGCAGGCCGTCGAACGCCTGCGGGCTGGTCACCTCGTGGACGAGATGCAGGTCGATGTAGAGCAGGTCGGGCTCGCCCTCGGCCGACCGTACGACGTGTGCGTCCCAGACCTTCTCGGCGAGGGTCCGTCGGGGAGCTTCTCCCACCATCTGGACATCCTAAAATTTGGGAGGTAAGTTTCGCTCTATGGGACACAGTATGAGCGGTGTCGGCGTTCTCGACAAGGCGGTGGTCATCCTCGCCGCCTGCGTCGACGGCGCCAGCCTCGCCGAGCTCGTCGAGCGCACCAAGCTCCCCCGGGCCACGGCGCACCGGCTGGCCCAGGCGCTGGAGATCCACCGCATGCTGGTCCGCGACCAACAGGGCCGCTGGCGCCCCGGCCCGCGTCTGGGCGAGCTGGCCAACGCCGCTCCCGACGTCCTGCTCTCCGCTGCCGAACCGATGCTCTCCGCGCTGCGCGACGCCACAGGTGAAAGCGCCCAGCTCTACCTCCGGCGCGCCGACGAACGGATCTGCGTCGCCTCCGCCGAACGGGCCAGCGGGCTGCGCGACACGGTACCGGTGGGTGCGGTCCTGCCGATGACCGCCGGCTCGGCGGCCCAGGTGCTGCTGGCGTGGGAGCCGCCCGAGGCGGTCATGCCCCTGCTGCCCCGGTGCAAGTTCACCGGACGGACCTTGGCGGAGGTACGCCGCCGGGGCTGGTCGCAGAGCGTCGCCGAACGCGAGGCGGGGGTGGCGAGCGTGTCCGCGCCGATCCGCGACCGCACCGGCCGGGTGATCGCCGCGATCAGCGTGTCCGGCCCGATCGAACGGCTCGGCCGCCGGCCCGGCGACCGGCACGCGATGGCGGTGGTACGGGCCGGGCAGCGCCTGTCCGGGCTCTGAAAACTGTCGTACCCTTGTTCTAATCTCCTTGTGTGGCAACGGATCGGGGTCACGTCACCACACACGGGGAGGTCGGCAGTTGCGTGGAATCACGTTCTGGGTCGGGCCAGGATAGAGCTTGCGGATTCTGCAAACTACCATGCCGTAACCAGGCGGAGTATCCCGGCGTGGATCAGCCCGGATTCGCGCTCCACGACGTCGAACGCGACCTTTCCAAGGTCCAGGACATCGTCACGGCCGCGAAGAAGGTACTGGATGAGATGAGCCCCTTCTGAGGCCTGCGGTACGGGACGCAGAACAGGGGCCCACGTCATCGACGTGGGCCCCTGTTTGTAGCCCCGACCGGATTCGAACCGGCGCTACCGCCTTGAGAGGGCGGCGTCCTGGGCCGCTAGACGACGGGGCCAAGACCGCGAGTGCTGGGGTACCAGGACTCGAACCTAGACTAACGGAGCCAGAATCCGTTGGGCTGCCAATTACCCCATACCCCACCGGCGCCTCGCGACGCCGAGGACGAACTCTACCCGACCACCCAGGACCCGCCAAATCAGCGGGTCAGTCCAGCGTGGCGACGCGGTTGGCCAGCGTGCCGATGCCCTCGACCGACACGGTGACCGTGTCACCGGCCACGATCGGCCCGACGCCGGCCGGGGTACCGGTGAGGATGACGTCGCCGGGCAGCAGCGTCATCACGTGCGAGACGTAGGACACCAGCGTGGGCACGTCGAAGACCATGTCCTTGGTCCGGCCGAGCTGCCGGACCTCGTCGTTGACCTCGCAGCGCACCTCGACGTCGGACACGTCGAGGTCGGTGGTGATCCAGGGCCCCAGCGGGCAGAACGAGTCGAAGCCCTTGGCCCGGGTCCACTGCCCGTCGCCGCGCTGCAGGTCCCGGGCGCTCACGTCGTTGCCGCAGGTGTACCCGAAGATCGCGGCCCGGGCGCCGGCCCGGTCCACCCGCCGGGCGCCCGGGGCGCCGATCACGACCGCCAGCTCGGCCTCGTGCTCCACCCGCTTGGACTGCACCGGCAGCCGGATCAGGTCATGCGGTCCGATGACCGCCGTTGACGGCTTGAGGAACAGCAAGGGCTCCTTGGGCACCTCGGCACCGTGCTCGGCCGCGTGCTCGACGTAGTTGCGCCCGATGCCGACCACCTTGCTCGGCAGGATCGGCGAGAGCAGCCGGACATCGGGCAGGGCCCAGCGCTGTCCGGTGAACCGGACCGTGCCGAATGGATGGCCGTCGATCTCTGCCACGGTGATCGCGTCGGCGCCCGCGTCGGCCTCCCCCTCCACCGCACCGAAGGACATCCCGCCGGCATGCACAAAGCGAGCGATCCGCACCGCCCGAATCTACCCCGGGCGGATCGGGGACAATCGGCGGTATGACCGTCCTCGCCGCGCCGCTCTGGCGGGCCCGCCGCGCCGCACACGAGCATCGCGTCGACGGCTGGCTGGCCGGGCATCTGGCACGCCGCGGCGCCGGCGGGTCGCATCCGGTCGAGGACTTCCTCTTCACCTACTACTCGTACCGCCCGGCGCGGTTGCGCCGCTGGCATCCCGGCGCCGGCGTGACGCTCGCCGACGCCACGTCCGACGAATTCGGCCCGGACTACCGCGCGGCCCCCGGCGGCGTGACGCTGGACACCGCGGCCGTGCTCGCCCGGCGGCAGGACTCGGTGATCTGGATCCGTGAGCTGCTCGCCCGCACCGCAACCCGCCCGCCGCACCTGGGCTGCTTCGGCATGCACGAGTGGGCGATGGTCTACCGCCTGTCCCCGCAGGAGCTGCGCCACGCCGGGTACCCGCTGCGGTTGAGTCCCGAGCGCACGGCCGAGGTGGTGGAGCAGAACCGGGTACGGTGCTCACACTTCGACGCGTACCGCTTCTTCACCGCTCCGGCAAGACCGCTCAACGTGCTCCGGCCGACCCGGGCCGACCAGCCGCGGCACGAACAACCCGGGTGTCTGCACGCCAACATGGACCTCTACAAGTGGGCGTACAAGCTCGTCCCGCTGGTCGACGCGGAACTGGTCGCGGACTGCTTCGCGCTGGCCCGGGAGATCCGCGCGCTGGACATGCGGGCCAGCCCGTACGACCTGACCGACCTCGGGTACCCGCCGGTGCGGGTGGAGACCGCCGAGGGCCGGGCGGAGTACGCCGCCGCACAGCGGGCCTTCGCCGATCGTGCGGCACCATTGCGCCGACGGCTTATCGACGCGGTGGACCCGGGAACTTTGCCGGTACGGGTGCCGACCAACGGGGCATGAGATCACCACGGAGCCGGCTCGCCACCCGTACCGGCGTGGTCGCGGCCGTCGTGACCGCCGTCCTCGCCGCCACCGCGACGCCGGCCCTCGCCCACGTCAAGGTGTCCGCGGACAAGCCGCAGGCCGGCGCGACCGACGTGACGGTGCGGTTCGACGCCGAGGCGGAGTCCGACGCCGCCGGGGCCAAGCAGGTACAGGTGGTGCTCCCGGCGGGGATCGCACCCGTCGACGTGCGGTACACCTCCGGCCCGCCCGGTTGGACGCTGACCCCGACCGCGGACGGGTACATGGTGGGGGGTGCGCCGCTCGCGGTACACGCGGGCATCAGCTACCGCGTGACGATCGCCAAGCTGCCGGCCACCGCCACGAGCCTGGCGTTCAAGACCGTGGTCACGTACGCCGACAACGAGGCCGACCGGTGGATCGAGGTACCGCAGCCGGGTCAGCCCGAGCCGCCGCATCCGGCGCCGGTACTGGCGTTGCAGCCGGCGGCCGCCGTGCCGTCCTCGGCACCGCCCAGCTCGGCCGCCCCGGGCAGCCCGGCCCCGAGCCCGTCGTCAACCCCGGCCGCGGCCCCGAAGGGCGGCGGCGGGTCCACGGCGCTGTGGTGGGTACTCGCCGGAGTCCTCGTGCTGCTTGTCGCCGGCGGTGGGCTGTGGCTGGCCCGCCGGCGGGCCGGCCGTACTACCTGAAGATGTTGACCGCGCGCGCCACCACGAGCGCGACGGTCACCAGCGAGATGGCCGACTGCGCCATCATCGTCAACTTCGCCCAGCGGCTCAGCGGCAACGTGTCGGTCGGGCTGAACGCGGTGGCGTTGGTGAACGACACGTACAGGTAGTCCACGAACGTCGGCTCCCAGTCCCGCGAGGACAGCTCCGGCGCGGTCATCTGGCTGAAGAGGAAGTCGGGCCGGGTCACCCGGGCGTGTGCCCGGGCGGCCGGGCCGCCCCGGTCGAAGTCCCAGTAGACGACCGCGAACACGATGATGTTCATCAGCCAGACCATGCCGCCGTTGACCAGCAGGGGCACGGCGTTGTTACCGCCGTGGCCGGTGGCCAGCAGGTAGACCAGCCGCCCGGCCGACCAGGCGGTACCCGCGCCCGCCGCGCCCAGCAGCACCAGGCCGCCCATGCGCAGCAGCATCGACTCGCGGTTGATCCGGGTCGGGTTGCCCACCGACAGCGCGGCGAACAGCCCCAGTTCCAGCGCCGGCAGCAGGTACCGGGGATGCACCGCGAGGTCGGCGCGGATGCGCAGCTGGAGCACCACGAGCAGCAGCAGGGCGACGGTGACCGGCAGCCGGTGCTCGCCCCGGGTCGGGCGCAGCCAGGCCGGCAGGTGCAGCCCGGTGCGCCCGTGGGCGATGCCGAGCACCGCCTCCAGCCGCGCCACCCGGGCGTGCATCATCGCGTGGTGCTCGGCCGACATCTCCAATCCGGCGTCGGGCTCCGGCACCGGCTGGTCGAGGTGCTCGGTCACCGCACCATTGTGGCCCCCTCGCCAACCCGGCTGAGCCCGTAGGTGAGCGCGTCCACCATCGCCTGCCAGCTCGCCTCGACCACGTTCTCGTGTACCCCGACCGTGGTCCAGTCCCGCCCGGCCTCGGCCGTCTCCAGCAGTACCCGGGTGATCGCGCCGGTGCCGTGCGACCCCTCCAGGATGCGTACCTTGTAGTCGGCCAGCTCGAAGTCGCCCAGCGTCGGGTAGTGCTGGACCAGCGCGGCCCGCAGCGCTTCGTCCAGGGCGTTGACCGGTCCGTTGCCCTCGGCGGTGGCGATCACCCGCTCGTCGCCGACCCAGAGCTTGACCGTGGCCTCGGAGACGACCGTGCCGTCCTCGCGGTGCTCCACGGTCACCCGGTACGACTCCAGGGTGAACGGCCGGCCCACGTCGCCGAGCTCGGCGCGTACGAGCAGCTCGAAGGAGGCGTCCGCGGCCTCGAACGACCAGCCACGCGCCTCCAGCTCCTTGACCCGGTCGGTGACCCGGGCCACCGCCTCCGGATGGCCGGCCAGGTCCAGACCGAGCTCGCGGGACTTGAGTTCGATGCTGGCCCGGCCGGCCATCTCGGTGACCAGGATCCGCATGTCGTTGCCGACCACCGACGGCTCCACGTGGTTGTAGAGCACCGGATCCACTTTGATCGCGCTCGCGTGCAGCCCCGCCTTGTGGGCGAAGGCGGCGGCCCCGACGTAGGCCTGGTGGGTGTCGGGGGCGATGTTGGCGATCTCGGCGATGGCGTGCGAGACGCGCACCATCTGTTCCAGGCAGCCGTCCGGTAGGACCGGCAGCCCGAGCTTGAGTTGCAGGTTGGCGACCGTGGCGAACAGGTCGGCGTTGCCCGGCCGCTCCCCGTACCCGTTGGCGGTGCACTGGAAGTGCGTGACGCCCGCCTCGACGGCGGCGACGGTGTTGGCCACCGCGCAGGAGGTGTCGTTCTGGCAGTGGATGCCGAGCTGGTCGCCGGTGATCCCGAGGCGGGCCATCAGTTCGGTGGCCGCGGCGGTGATCCGGGAGGGCAGCATCCCGCCGTTGGTGTCGCACATGACGACCCGCTCGGCGCCGGCCGAAAGCGCCGCGGCCGCCACGCTCGCGGTGTACTCCGGCGCGAAGCGGAACCCGTCGAAGAAATGCTCGCAGTCGAGGAACACCTGGCGGCCTTCGGCGACGAAGTGCTTGACGGTGTCGCGTACCATATCGAGGTTTTCCTCCCCAGTGGTCCGCAATGCCCGCTCGACGTGCCGGATGTCCGACTTGGCGACCAGGCACACGGCCGGGGTCTCGGCGTCGAGCAGCGCCCGGACCTGGGGGTCGGCCGCCGCGCGGACCCCCGCTTTGCGGGTCGAGCCGAACGCGACCACCTGCGCGTGCTTGAGGTTGAGCTCACCGCGGGCGCGGTCGAAGAACTCGGTGTCCTTCGGCATGGCGCCCGGCCAACCGCCCTCGATGAACCCCACCCCGAACTCGTCGAGCAGGCGCGCGACGGCCAGCTTGTCGACGACGGAGTAGGTGATCCCCTCGCGCTGTGCCCCGTCGCGCAGCGTGGTGTCGAATACCTGGTAGGCCATCGCTGGAATCCTTTCCTCGACCAACAAAAAGACCCCCCGCGGAGGTGCGGGAGGTCGGCGCGCGCAGGGGGCGGGCTGCGCGCGCTAGGGGATAATGAGTACGGCGTACCGCAAGGTCACGATCTGTACCCTGCCACTCACGCCTCCGTTCTGGGAAGCCCGCTCCCACATGTTGAGCAACGATGTGGCGGGCTGCGCGTTTCCCGGCAAAACCGACCGGGTACCCCAGGGGTAACCAGGGCGAAACCAAGGAGGTACAGCCATGGACAGGCCGGTGCCGCCGAACATGTTCGGAACGCCGAGCCCAGATCCCGAGCGGATCGACCCGCCGGGCGGTTACGCACAGATGCCGCCCTCGGCGCCCGATCCGGTCGATGCGAGCGGCGCTCCGATGACCGGTGACGTCCCGCCGATGAGCACTCCGAGCACCGTGTCCAGGTTCGATCCGTGGAACTACCGCGAGGACGCCGGCCTCGGGGACGGCTCCGACCTGGTGGGCTTCCGGGTCGAGGCGATCGACGGGCACATCGGGAAGATCGACGAAGCCAGCACGATCGTCGGCGACAGCTACCTCGTCGTCGACACCGGCCCGTGGATCTTCGGCAAGAAGGTGTTGCTGCCCGCCGGTACGGTCACCAACGTCGACCGCGGAGAGAAGCGGGTCTACGTCGACCGCACCAAGGGGCAGATCAAGGACTCCCCCGAGTACGACCCGGACACCTTCCGCGACGAGAGCTACCGGGACAAGATCGGTGGCTACTACGGCGGCACGTACCCGCCGGGTACGGCTGTGCCGGGTACGGCCGTGCCGCCGCTGGCCGCGGACACCGAGGGGAGCGGGCCGGAACAGCCCGGCGACTACCCCCGGTAGAACTGGGCAGCACCCATCGACGGAAGTGGCCACCGGTCACTTCCGTCGATACGTTCGATGCCCATCCGCCGATCAGGACGGTACTGTCGGCCCCGTGGACGTGCGGGCGACGGCCTTCTCCACGGTCGTCAACTTCCGGGACCTGGGCGGGCTGCCCGGGGCCGACGGGCGCACCGTCCACCACGGACGGTTGTATCGATCAGACTCGCTGCACCGGCTGACCGATGCGGAGGGCGAGCAGCTCGCCGCACTCGGCATCCGCACCGTCCTGGACCTGCGCCGGCCCTCCGAGGTCGAACGGGACGGGCGGATCCCCGACCTGCCCGGCGTGGCCTACTTCAACCTGCACCCGGCCCACCGGGAGTGGCAGACCGGCACGTACGACCCGGCGACCGGCCCGCACCGGTTCCTCGCCGACCGCTACCTGGACATGGCCGAGGAGGGCATCGAGGGCTTCGGCGCCGCCCTGCGGCTGATCTCCGACGCCCAGCGCGCGCCCCTGGTCATGCACTGCTTCGCCGGTAAGGACCGCACCGGCGTGCTGGCCGCGCTCACGCTCGCCCTGCTCGGCGTACCGCCGGCGGACATCATGGCCGACTACGCCGCGAGCGAGGCGGCCCGGGCCCCGATCTCGGCGTGGATCCGGCGGGAACGGCTGAACGAGCCCGCACCGCCGGCCCACTTCGCCGCCTGCCCGCCTGAGGCGATGGGGCTGTTCCTCACCGAGCTGGCGGCCCGGTACGGCTCCATCCACGGCTACGCCCGGGTGGCCGGGGTGACCGAGCCGCACGTCGAGGCCCTGCGGGCACACCTACTGCATTACTGACGCCGAGATCAGACGTCACAGCACCCGGTGCACCCAGCCGTACGGGTCGGCGGCGCGGCCGCGCTGGATGTCGACCAACTGCTGGCGCAGGTCCATGGTGACCGGGCCGGGCTCGCCGCCGCCGATGGTGAACTCGCCGTCGACGGAGCGCACGGTGCCGATCGGCGTGATCACCGCCGCGGTGCCACAGGCGAACGCCTCGCGCAGCGCCCCGCTCGCCGCGTCGGCGCGCCACTCGTCGATCGAGTACGGCCGCTCGACCACGGTCATCCCCTTGTCCCGGGCGAGCGTGATGACCGAGTCGCGGGTGATGCCGGGCAGGATGGTACCGGTCAACGGCGGGGTGACCAGCGCGCCGTCCGCGTAGGCGAAGAACACGTTCATCCCGCTGAGCTCGTCGACGTAGCGCCGCTGCACGGCGTCGAGGAAGAGCGCCTGCTCGCAGCCGTGCTCCACGGCCTGGGCCTGCGGCAGCAGGCTGGTGGCGTAGTTGCCGCCGCACTTGGCGGCGCCGGTGCCGCCCGGCGCGGCCCGGGTGTAGTCCGGCGACACCCAGACGCTGACCGGCGTCACGCCGCCCTTGAAGTACGAGCCGACCGGGGAGGCGATCACCAGGTAGAGGTACTCGGCGGAGGGCTTGACGCCGAGGAAGACCTCCGAGGCGTACATGAACGGGCGCAGGTACAGGCTGGCCTCGTCGCTCGTCGGGATCCACGCCCGGTCCGCCTTGATGATCTCGTCCAGCGAGGCGAGGAACAGCTCCTCGGGCAGTGGCACCATGGCCATCCGCTCGGCGGAACTGCGAAACCGGGCGGCGTTGGCCTCGGGCCGGAACATCGTCACGCCGCCGTCATCGCCGTGGTATGCCTTGAGCCCTTCGAAGATCTCCTGCGCGTAGTGCAGCACGGCGGTCGCCGGGTCCATCGAGATCGGTGCCCGCGCCTCGACCCGGGCGTCGTACCAGCCCTTACCCTCCGCGTACCGGATGGTGACCATGTGGTCGGTGAATACCCGGCCGAAGCCCGGGTTGGTCAGCAGCGCGGCCCGTTCGGCGGCCGAGACCGGGCTCGGGTTGGGGCGGATCTCGAAGTCGACGCTCATGCGTTCTCCGTAAGGGGTCGAGGCGGGCCTGGATGAGAATCTACCCCGAACGGTCGTTCAGCGGGTGGGCGAGACCCGGCCCGCCGCCGACCGCGGGGGCCGGCGGATCGGGTGTCGGACCAGATCAGCTGACGTGTGCCGCGAGGCGGTCGCCGATGTCGGCGGTGCGCAGCGGCTGTCCGGGGTTCCGCCCGGCCAGCTCGGCCGCGACCGCCTCGGTTACTCGCCCGGCCGCCTCGGGGTGGCCGAGGTGGTCCAGCAGCAGGGCGACGGACAGGACCGCGGCGACCGGGTCGGCGACGCCCTGCCCGGCGATGTCCGGCGCGGAGCCGTGCACCGGCTCGAACATCGACGGGTACCGGCGCTCGGGGTTGATGCACCCGCTCGCGGCCAGGCCGATACCGCCGGTGACCGCGGCGGCGATGTCGGTGAGGATGTCACCGAAGAGGTTGTCGGTGACCACCACGTCGTAGCGGGACGGCTGGGTCACCAGGAACATGGCGGCCGCGTCGACGTGCTGGTACTCCGTGGCCACGCCGGGGAAGTCGGCCGCGACGTCGGCGAAGGTGCGCGACCACAGGCCGCCGGCGTGGGTCAGCACGTTGGTCTTGTGCACCAGGGTCACCGTGCGCCGCTCGCGCCGGCTCGCGCGGGCGAAGGCGTCCCGGATCACCCGTTCGACGCCGTAACGGGTGTTGAGGCTCTCCTCGGTGGCGATCTCGGCGGGGGTGCCCCGGTGCAGTACCCCGCCGGCGCCCGCGTAGAGCCCTTCCGTACCCTCGCGCACCACGACGAAGTCGATCTCGCCCGGCTTGACCGCGCCCAGTGGGCTCGCGGTGCCCGGCCACAGCCGCGCCGGCCGCAGGTTGACGTACTGGTCGAAGGCGAAGCGCAACTTGAGCAGCAACCCGCGCTCCAGGACCCCGGGCGGCACCGTCGGGTCGCCGACCGCGCCGAGCAGGATCGCGTCGTGGCCGGACAGCTCGTCCAGCACGGAGTCGGGCAGCACCTCCCCGGTGCGGTGGTAGCGGCCGGCGCCCAGGTCATAGGTGGTCGTCTCGATGCCGGGCAGGACCGCGTCGAGGACCTTCAGGCCCTGCGCGACCACCTCGGGCCCGATGCCGTCGCCGGCCACCACCGCGATCCGCGGGCGTGCGCTGCTCGTCACCCCGCCACGGTAGGTCAACGTCCTACGTCTCGGTACGTCACTCCCAAAATCTGGACCGACCGGGCCGGCCTCCCGCCGGCCCGCCGCACCCGGCTGCACGGCCGGCTGGTTCCCAGCTAACTGACAGCGAACCGCAAGGGCCGTGTCATCTCCGCCGCCTAGCGTGAAGGGCACGGGACATCACACGAGGGGGACGACGTGACTGCTCTGTCCAGGCTGTGGCCGCCGGCCGACCGCACCATCGCCCGGCACACCGTCCAGGTGGGCCCCACGGCCTACGCGTTCTGCCTGGCCGCACCGGGTGACCTGTCCCGCCGGGTGATCGGCGAGGCGCTGGCCGGCGCGGTGGCCGAGCTGCGGGCGGTGGACGCGGCGTTCAGCCCCTACCGGCACCGCTCGCTGGTCAGCCTGGTGCGGCGGGGCGAGCTGAGCCCGGCCGGGTACCCGGCGCCGCTGGCCGAGCTGGTCCGGCGCTGCGCGGCGCTGCGGGTGGCCACGGACGGGTGGTTCGACGCCTGGGCACAGCCGGGCGGCTTCGACCCGAGCGGCATGGTCAAGGGCTGGGCGATGGACCGGGCCGCGGTCCTGCTCCGGGCCGCGGGCATCGACGATTACGCCATCACGGCCGGCGGTGACTGGCTGGTCCGGGGCACCGGGCCGCGGGGCGGCCCCTGGCGGGTGGGCATCGCCGACCCCGACAACCCGTTGCGGGTACTGACCACCGTCGAGCTCACCGACGGCGCGGTGGCCACCTCGGGGTACGGGACCCCGATCATCGATCCGCACACCGGCGGCGCGGTCCGTGGTGCCGGCCCGGCGACGGTCACCGGCCCGGCACTGTCCACAGCGGACGGTTACGCCACCGCGCTCTACGCCTGCGGCGAGGCGGGCCTGTCCTGGTTCCCCACCCCGGACGGGTACCGGGCCGTGGTGGCCGGCGGCCGTCCGGTGGGAGACCCGGTCAGTCTTCGGTGAGATCCACCGTCGAGGCGGCCGTGGCACCGATCGCCGCGGCCGCCTTCGCGAGCAGGTCGGCGTTGACCGGCGAGTCCACGGTCAGCGTCATCAGCGCCTCGCCACCGGCGGCCCGCCGGGCCACCTGCATCGCCGCGATGTTGACGTCGAGCTGGCCGAGGATGGTACCGACCGTGCCGACCACCCCGGGCCGGTCGACGTAGCGGAAGAACAGCAGCACCCCGTCGGCCGCCAGCTCCAGCGGGTAGCCGTCCAGCTCGGTGAGGCGCTCCCCGGTCGCGGTCAGCGTGCCGGACACGCCCAGCGTCCGGCCGTCGGGCAGGGCTCCGCGCACCGACAGCAGGGGCGCCGCCTCGACGCTCTCCGGCACCGCGTGCAGCCGCACCTCGACCCCGCGCGCGGCGGCGAGCATCGGGGCGTTGACGTAGGTGACCTGCTCCTCGACGACCGGGTTGAACAGGCCCTTGGTGACGGCGAGCTTGAGCACCGAAACGTCGTGCGCGACGGCGGGACCCCGTACCTCCACGTCCACCGCGGCCGCGACTCCACCGGACATCGCCATGAAGGCCTTGCCCAGCTTCTCGGCCAGCGGCAGCAGCGGGCGGACCTCCTCGTTGACCACCCCGCCGCCCTGGACGTTGACCGCGTCCGGCACGAACTCGCCTTCCAGGGCGAGCTTCACGCTACGCGCCACGGAGAGCCCGGCCTTGTCCTGAGCCTCCACAGTGGACGCGCCCAGGTGCGGTACCGCCACCACGTTGTCCAGGTCGAACAGGGGTGAGGAGGTGCACGGCTCCTTCGCGTACACGTCGAGCCCGGCGCCGGCCACCCGGCCCTCGGCGATGGCGTCCGCGAGGGCCTGCTCGTCGATCAGCCCGCCGCGCGCCGCGTTGACGATGCGCACGGTCGGCTTGACCAGCCGCAGCTCCCTCTCGCCGATCAGCCCCACGGTCTCCGGCGTCTTGGGCAGGTGGATGGAGATGAAGTCGCTTTCCCGCAACAGCTCCTCCAGCCCCACCAGCCGGACCCCGAGCTGCCCGGCCCGCGCCGGCTGCACGTACGGGTCGTAGGCGATCAGCCGGGTACCGAAGGCGGTCATCCGCTGGGCGAACAGCACGCCGATGCGGCCCAGCCCGATCACCCCGACCGTCTTGCCCTGGATCTCCACGCCGGTGAACCTCGCCCGCTGCCACTCGCCGCGCCGCAGCGAGGCGTGCGCGACCGAGGTGTACCGGGCGACCGCGAGCAGCAGCGCGACGGCCTGCTCGGCGGCGGACACGATGTTGGACGTGGGCGCGTTGACCACCATCACACCGCGGTTCGTGGCGGCCGGGATGTCCACGTTGTCCAGCCCGACCCCGGCCCGGGCGACGACCTGCAGGCGGGGGGCGGCGGCGACGGCCTCCGCGTCGATCTGGGTGGCGCTGCGCACGATCACCGCGTCGGCGTCGGCCAGCGCGGCGAGCAACGCCTCCCGGTCCGTGCCGTCCACGTGCCGCACGTCGAACTCGTGGGCGAGGACGTCGACGGCGGCGGGCGCGAGCTCTTCAGCGATGAGTACGACCTGGGTCACGATTGGCCACCCTACCTACCTCGGTCCACCCCGCTACCACCCCCGGACATGGGTCTGGCCAAGATCTCGACGCGGTGCGGGGGGCGTCAGGCGACCGTGCGCTGGATCGGCGGGTCGGTCCGCAACCCTTCGGGCAGGCAACGCTCGATCTGCCGGAACGTGCGCGCCTCGCTGGTCAGCACATCCAGCATGCGGTCGAGGGCGAGCGCGCCGACCGGCGGGTACACCCGCTCGCGGGGCGGCTCGGCCTCCGGCGCGAGGGCGCCCTGGGCGGTGAGGAACTCCCGGATCGCGTCCCGGACCGGAGGCAGGCACACGGCCGAGTGGTAGAGCACGTTCAGGGCCTGCAAGCGCATGTCCTTGACATGGCCCTCGCCCTTGTTGTCATGGAAATGCGGGTTGCGCGTCTCGATCTGGCGGACCTCCACGGAGCTGGCCATGACCTCCGGGTGGAAGCTGTCCAGCACCCCGCCGAACTGCTCGAACAGGTCGACGTACTGGTACGGCTCGACCGCGAAGCCCCCCGCCATGCGCATCCGCAGGCCGAGGTCCAGGGTCAACGCGTGCTCGCCGGCGTTGCCGGTCGCGATCACGTCGGTGCCGAAGCTGGAGTACTCCGCGATGAGCTGGTTGAGGAAGTGGTTGGTGACCTGCGAGGCGCGGCCCCGGCGGCTGAAGAACAGCCGGCCCTCCTGCAGCTTTGGCTTGGAGTGCCAGGAGATGCGCACCATCGCGTACGGGCTCTCGGCCAGGTGCAGCCCCGCCGCGAACGCCTTGCAGTACTCGTTGACCGCGCCCGGAACGTAGTTGTCGGCGTCGACGTAGCCGACGTACCGGCGGCGGGTCAGCGTGGCCAGCGCCATCCCGACGAGCATGCCCTCGCCCTTGCCGGCGCGGACCAGCCCCTCCTCGTCGATCAGCTCGGCCGCGCCGGCCACCTTCAGCGCGGCGGCCAGCCCGGCATCGCGCTGGTGGACGGCCAGCGCCGGCCGTTCGGCGACGCGGCAGTAATCGGCGAGGGTCTGCGCCTCGATCTCGTACCGGTCCACCGGGGCACGCGCGCTGTTGGATACCAGCACGATGAGGCAGTCATGCGGAATCCCAGAGAGCACGCCCTCAATCACTCTACGTGTCTCATTCATACAGGGAATGACAATGACCAATTCACGTTCGATTGCACGCAGGGCGGCGGCCGGAACAACCTGGCTGGCATGGCCGTGGCCGGTGGGGTGATCCTCAGCGCTCCCACCGGAATCCAGCTCGACGACCCGCTGAAGCTCATGGATCCGAACGGCCCCGAAACGCTCGGTTAGGTGCGGGTGCTCCAGACGCATGCGACGACGGTACCTGGCCTCCGCCGACCGCGACGACCGGCGGATTCCAGCTAATTCCCAGGAACCATTCTGACCTCGAATGGAAATCCGCCGGTAACGAAAGCCGCACGGTGAGTGCCTATTGGAATACCACCGGAGGTCGGCGCGCTCGGGTGACACACCGGGGCCGCCACCTCGTGAGTGACGGCCCCGGAACCTGTGGACAGCTCAGGCGGTCTCGGTGATCGGCCGGTCCACCCAGCTCATCATGCCGCGCAGCTTCTTGCCGGTCTCCTCGATCGGGTGCGCCGCGGCCTGCTGGCGCCACTTGGTGAAGTTGGGCCGCCCCGCGTCGTCCTCGGCGATCCACTCGCGGGCGAACTCCCCGCTCTGGATCTCGCCGAGGATCCGGCGCATCTCGTCCTTGACCCGCTCGTCGATGATCCGCGGCCCGCGCGAGTAGTCGCCGTACTCCGCGGTGTCCGAGACGCTGTACCGCATCCGCGCGATCCCGCCCTCGTACATCAGGTCGACGATGAGCTTGAGCTCGTGCAGGCACTCGAAGTAGGCGATCTCCGGGGCGTACCCGGCCTCGGTCAGCACCTCGAACCCGGTCTGCACCAACGCCGACACGCCGCCGCACAGCACCGTCTGCTCACCGAACAGGTCGGTCTCCGTCTCCTCCTTGAAGGTGGTACGGAGGGCGCCGGCGCGGGTGCCGCCGATGCCCTTGGCGTAGGACAGGGCCAGGGCGAGCGCGGTGCCGGTGGCGTCCTGCTCCACGGCGACCAGGACCGGTACCCCCTTGCCGTCGACGAACTGCCGGCGCACCAGGTGCCCGGGCCCCTTCGGCGCCACCATGGCGACGTCCACGTGGGACGGTGGGGTGATCAGCCGGTACCGGATGTTGAGCCCGTGCCCGAAGAACAGCGCCTTGCCCTCGGTGAGGTTGGGCTCGATGTCGGCGGCGTAGACGTGCCGCTGCGCGGTGTCCGGCGCGAGAAGCATGATGACGTCGGCCCACGCGCTCACCTCGGCCGGGGTACCGACCGGCAGGCCCTGCTCGGCCACCTTGACCCGGCTCTTGGACCCCTCCGGCAGCCCGACCCGCACGTCGACGCCGGAGTCGCGCAACGACAACGCGTGCGCGTGGCCCTGGCTGCCGTACCCGATGACGGCGACCTTCTTGCCGGCGATGATCGACAGGTCGGCGTCATCGTCGTAGTAGACCTCAGCGGTCATTTCCTCGTTCTCCTCAGGCAGCAGCAGTAGCCCGCAGGACCGGGCCGGTGATCGAGCGCGAGCCGCGGCCGATGGCGACCAGGCCGGACTGCACCATTTCCTTGATTCCGTAGGTCTCGAGGTCGCGCAGCAGCGCGTCCAACTTGTCGGCGGTACCGGTGGCCTCGATCGTGAGGGTGTCCGGCGCGACGTCGACCACGCGGGCGCGGAAGAGCTGCACCGTCTCCAGCACCTGCGACCGGATCGGCCGGTCCGCCCGGACCTTCACGAGCAGCAGCTCCCGCTGCACGCTCGTGCTCGGTTCCAGCTCCACGATCTTCAGCACGTTGACCAGCTTGTTGAGCTGCTTGGTCACCTGCTCCAGCGGGGACTGGTCGGCGTTGACCACGATGGTGATGCGGGAGACCTCCGGGTGCTCGGTCTCGCCCACCGCCAGCGAGTCGATGTTGAACCCGCGCCGCGAGAACAGCTGCGCCACCCGCGCCAGTACCCCGGGCTTGTTCTCGACGAGAACCGAGAGGGTGTGCTTACTCATCAGAGTTCGTCCTCCTCGAAGGCCGGGCGCACGCCCCGGGCGAACATGATCTCGTCGTTGCTGGTACCGGCGGCGACCATCGGCCAGACCATCGCGTCCTTGCCGACCACGAAGTCCACCACCACCGGGGCGTCCTCGATGGCCATCGCCGCCTCGATGGTCTTGTCGACGTCCTCGGCGGTCTCGCAGCGCAGGCCGATGCAGCCCAGCGCCTCAGCGAGCTTGACGAAGTCGGGTACCCGGTGCTTGTGGGTACCGAGGTCGGTGTTGGAGTACCGCTCGTTGTAGAAGAGCGTCTGCCACTGGCGCACCATGCCGAGGTTGCCGTTGTTGATGACGGCCACCTTGATCGGGATGCCTTCCAGGGCGCAGGTGGCCAGCTCCTGGTTGGTCATCTGGAAGCAGCCGTCGCCGTCGATGGCCCAGACCGTGGCGCCGGGCTTGCCGACCTTCGCGCCCATCGCGGCCGGCACCGCGTAGCCCATGGTGCCCAGGCCGCCGGAGTTGAGCCAGGTGCCGGGGTTCTCGTAGTTGATGAACTGGGAGGCCCACATCTGGTGCTGGCCCACGCCTGCCACGTAGAGCGCGCCGGGGCCGGCGATCTCGCCGATGCGCTTGATGACGTACTGCGGGGCCAGCGTGCCGTCCGGCGGCTCCTCCCAGCCCAGCGGGTACCGGTCGAGAAGCTCGTTGAGCGTGCGCCACCACTCGCCGAGGTCGGCCCGGTGGCCGGCGGCGTGCTCGCCCGCGACGGCGGTGACCAGCTCCTCGATGACGAACCGCGCGTCGCCCACGATCGGCACGTCGGCGGCCCGGTTCTTGCCGATCTCGGCCGGGTCGATGTCGGCGTGGATGATGGCGGCGTTGGGGGCGAAGGAGTCGAGCTTGCCGGTGACCCGGTCGTCGAAGCGGGCCCCGAGGGCGACGATGAGGTCGGACTTCTGCAGCGCGTACACCGCCGCGACGGTGCCGTGCATCCCGGGCATCCCGAGGTGCTGGGGGTGCGAGTCGGGGAACGCGCCGCGGGCCATCAGCGTGGTGACGACGGGGCTGCCGGTCAGCTCGGCGAGCTGGCGCAGCGCCGCCGAGGCGCCGGCCTTGATGACGCCGCCGCCGACGTACAGGATCGGGCGCCGGGCGGTGACCATCAGCTTGGCCGCCTCCCGGATCTGCTTGCCGTGCGGGTGCAGGGTCGGGCGGTACCCGGGCAGGTCCAGCTTCGGCGGCCAGCTGAACCGGGTCTGGCCCTGCAGCACATCCTTGGGGACGTCCACGAGGACCGGACCGGGTCGGCCGGTGCTGGCGAGGTGGAACGCCTCGGCCAGGATCCGGGGCAGGTCGTCGCCGGACTGGACGAGGTAGTTGTGCTTGGTGATGGGCACCGTGATGCCGGCGATGTCGGCCTCCTGGAACGCGTCGGTGCCGATCGACGCGCGCGGCACCTGACCGGTGATCGCGACGATGCCGACCGAGTCCATGTACGCGTCCGCGATCGGGGTCACCAGGTTGGTGGCACCCGGACCCGAGGTCGCGATGCAGACCCCGACCCGGCCGGTCGCCTGGGCGTACCCGGTGGCCGCGTGCCCGGCGCCCTGCTCGTGCCGTACCAGGATGTGCCGGACCGAGGAGTCGAACAGCGGGTCGTAGGCGGGCAGGATCGCCCCGCCCGGGATCCCGAACACCACCTCCACCCCGAGCGCCTCCAGGGAGCGGACCAGGGACCCGGCGCCGGTCGTCGGCTCGTCGACCACCGCCCGGGCCTTGGCGGCGGAAGTGTCTACCCGGGCGGGACCGCCGGCGGGTGCCGGTCGGTGCGCGAGGGTCTCGGGTGTCGGTCTGCTCATCTGCGGCCTCTGCTGGGTCGAGTGGGGTCCGGGCGTCCGGGCACTAAAAAACCCCGCGTGCCAAACGCACGGGGGTCAGCGCACTCTCTAGAGGAGAGTGCGCTCAGGTAAGTACTCGGGCGTACCGGATCGGCGACATGCGCCTAACTCTGACGCATCTCGCGAGCTGAGTCAACCTGTCCCACATCCTGGGCGGGTCGCGAATCGTCAGGTGGCTCGGGCCGCGCGGGGATCGCCGATTCCCCGGCGAACAGCAGCTCCAGGTGCTCGGCGGGCATCGGTCGCCCGACCAGCTCGCCCTGCACGAGCCGGCATCCGGCGGCCAGCACGATCTCCTGCTGCGAGCGCTCGGCCACGCCCTCGGCGATGACCTCCAGGTCGAGCTGGCGGCCCAGGCCGGCGACGACCCCGACGAGCGGGGCGGCCGGGCTGGTCGGCTCGCGCGCCGGCTCCACGACGAGCGTCTTGTCAATCTTGAGGATGTCCACCGGGAGGCGGCGCAGCTGCCCCAGCGAGGAGTACCCGGCCCCGAAGTCGTCCAGCGCGATGCGTACCCCGACCGCGCGCAGCTCGGCCAGCCGGTCGACCACCTCCTCGGGGTCGAGCGCGACGGCGTGCTCGGTCACCTCCAGCACGAGCCGCTCGGGCGGTACCCGGTGGGCCCGCAGCACCTCGACCACCTGCTCCACGTATTCGGGCCGGTGCAGCTCGCGGATCGAGATGTTCACCGAGACCCACGGGTCGTGCCCCTCGGCGATCCACCGGGAGAGCTGGTGGCAGGCTTGGTGCAGGACCCAGCGGTCGACCCGGGTGACCAGCCCGGACTCCTCGGCGATCGGGATGAACTCGGCCGGCGAGACCAGCCCCATCGCGGGGTGGTGCCAGCGGACCAGCGCCTCGACCCCGACGGTACGGCCCTCCGGGAGCTCCACCACGGGCTGGTACACCAGGGACAGCTCCTCGCGCTCGATCGCCCCGCGCAGCTCCTGCTCCACGGTGATCCGCCGGCGCATCCACTGGTCGTAGGCGGCGTCGTAGCGCTCCACCCGGCTCTTGCCCCGCTGCTTGGCGAAGCGCAGCGACAGGTCGGCGTTGTGCAGCAGGGACGGTACGTTGTCGGCGGTGGCGCAGCCGGCGAGGCCGATGCTCGCGGACAGGAACACCGCCGAGCCGTCGGTGTCGTAGGGCGCGCCGAGCACGGTCAGCAGCCGTTCGGCGACCCGTACCGCCTCCTCCAGCCGGCTCCACATGAGCACCGCGAATTCGTCGCCGCCCAGCCGCGCGGCGAGGTCGCCCGGCCGTAGGTTGGCCCGCAGCCGGCGGCCCACCTCGACCAGTACCGCGTCGCCGACGTCGTGCCCACGCATGTCGTTGACGTTCTTGAACCCGTCCAGGTCGATGGCCATGAGCACGCAGGGCGGCCCGCCGACCGCGTCCTCGTAGAGCACGCGCAGCAGCCGGCGCCGGTTGCCCAGGCCGGTGAGCGCGTCGGTGAACGCCATCTCCTTGAACAGCGCCTCGCGCTCGGCCAGCCGGTGGGCGTACCGGCGGGCGGCGCTGTTGGCCACGATCTGCCGGACCATGATCAGGGCCCCGATGATCACCGCGATCACCGCGCTGACGTTGTCGGTGCCGCCGTACACGATCATCCGGGTGACCGCCGCGATGATCGCGGCGCCGACTGGCACCAGGACGACCAGGATGCCGGTGCCGGGGATGCCGGCCTCAGCGCCGGCGGCGAGGTCGGCCCGCCGCGCCAATCGCGCCGTCACGACGAGGCTCAGGGCGTACCCGCCACCCAGCACCGCGACCGCGGCGCCGCCGGCGTAGCGGAGCGCGACCAGCAGGAACAGGCCGGCCAGCTCGGTCGCGGCGAGGCTCGCACAGGTTAGCACGAGCGGCGTGCGGGGCGGCCGGGCCCGGCTCGCGGTGACCCCGGCGATCCCCACGGCGGCGAGCGTGACCAGCAGCGGGATGCCGAGCAGGAAGGTCCGCGGGTCGCTGATCGAGGGCGCGGGGTGGCCCACCCGCCGGACCAGCGCCGGCTCGACGACCAGCGTCCAGGTGACGTGCAGTGTGCACGCCGCGATCAGGGCGCCGTCGAGGGCCTGGCGCGGCACGGTACCCGGCTCGCCGGCCACGCCGGGCAGCCGGAGGAGCCCGGCCAGCAGCAGGACCCCGCCCACGGCCTGACCGGCGGCGAACGGCGCGAGCCGGACCGGCCAGCCGGGACCGAACTCCAGCACGGCCGTGCCGGCGAGGCCGACCGCGCCCGCCATCAGGCCGGCAGCGATCAGGCGGTAGGCCGAGCGCGCCTCGGGCTCGACCGTCCGCCGCGCGCGGTGCAGGATCCCCGCGCCGACGGCGGCGAGGACGAGGCCGCTCAATGCGGCAAGCGGGAGCCCCATGGCGATGGGCACGGGATCTACTCTGCCCGATCAGCGCCTACCGCGTGGGACGCGGGGTCGGTCCTGCCTCCCGCCGGGTGGAACCGCCGGTCGGTGTCGTGCCGCCGCGTGCGAGGTGCCAGACTCTAGAGCTATGCCTGAGCTGCGGTCGAAGACCTCCACGCATGGCCGTACCATGGCCGGCGCCCGCGCGCTGTGGCGCGCCACCGGCATGACCGACGACGACTTCGGCAAGCCGATCATCGCCATCGCCAACAGCTTCACCCAGTTCGTACCGGGACACGTGCACCTCAAGGACCTCGGCCAGCTCGTCGCCGGCGCGGTCGCCCGGGCCGGCGGGGTGGGCCGGGAGTTCAACACGATCGCGGTCGACGACGGCATCGCCATGGGCCACGGCGGGATGCTCTACTCCCTGCCCAGCCGGGAGCTGATCGCCGACGCCGTGGAATACATGGCCAACGCGCACTGCGCCGACGCCCTGGTGTGCATCTCCAACTGCGACAAGATCACGCCGGGGATGCTGATCGCCGCGCTTCGGTTGAACATCCCGGCCGTGTTCGTCTCCGGCGGGCCGATGGAGGCCGGCAAGACGGTCGCGATCGAGGGCGTCGTGCACTCGCGGATCGACCTGATCGACGCGATGATCGCCTCCTCCAACGAGTCGGTGACCGACGCCCAGCTCGGCGAGATCGAGCGCTCCGCGTGCCCGACCTGCGGCTCCTGCTCGGGCATGTTCACCGCCAACTCGATGAACTGCCTGACCGAGGCGATCGGGCTGGCGCTGCCGGGCAACGGCTCCACCCTGGCCACGCACGCCGCGCGGCGCGCGCTCTTCGAGGAGGCCGGGCGCGTGGTCGTGGACCTCGCCCGTCGCTGGTACGACGGGGACGACGCCACCGTCCTGCCCCGGTCGGTCGCGTCGCGGCAGGCCTTCGAGAACGCCATGGCCCTCGACGTGGCCATGGGCGGCTCCACCAACACCGTCCTGCACCTGCTCGCCGCCGCCCGCGAGGCCGGGCTGGACTTCGGGGTCGCCGACATCGACGCGGTCTCCCGCCGCGTGCCGTGCCTGTCCAAAGTTGCGCCATCCTCGACGTACCACATGGAGGACGTCCACCGGGCCGGCGGCATCCCGGCCATCCTCGGCGAGCTGGACCGCGGCGGCCTGCTGCACCGCGACGTGGTCACCGTGCACTCGCGCAGCGTCGACGAATGGCTGTCCCGCTGGGACGTCCGGGGCGCGTCCCCCTCCTCCGAGGCCGTCGAGCTGTTCCACGCCGCGCCCGGCGGGGTCCGCACGACCGAGCCGTTCTCCACGACCAACCGCTGGGACCGGCTGGACACCGACGCCGCGGGCGGGTGCATCCGGGACGTCGCGCACGCCTACTCCCAGGACGGCGGGCTGGCCATCCTGTTCGGCAACCTCGCCCCGGAGGGCGCGGTCGTCAAGACCGCGGGGGTACCGGAGGAGGTCTGGTCCTTCCGGGGCCCGGCGCGGGTCTTCGAGTCCCAGGAGGACGCGGTCAGCGGCATCCTCGCCGGTGCCATCCAGCCGGGCGACGTCGTGGTGATCCGGTACGAGGGGCCCAAGGGCGGGCCGGGCATGCAGGAGATGCTCTACCCGACCTCGTTCCTCAAGGGCCGGGGGCTGGGCAAGGTGTGCGCGTTGATCACGGACGGGCGGTTCTCCGGCGGTACCAGTGGGTTGTCCATCGGGCACGTGTCCCCCGAGGCGGCGAGCGGCGGCCTGATCGCCCTCGTCGAGGAGGGCGACCCGATCGAGATCGACATCCCGACTCGGCGGCTGACCCTCGCCGTGCCCGACGACGTGCTGGAGGCGCGCCGCATCGCGCAGGAGAAGCGGGACCGCCCGTACGCGCCGGCCGACCGGCAGCGCCCGGTGTCGGCCGCTCTGCGCGCCTACGCCTCGATGGCGACCAGCGCCAGCGACGGTGCCTACCGCCGGGTCCCGGACTAGGTCCTACGATCTCGGGCGTGAACCCCCACCCGCGGAGCCACTAGGATCGCAAGGGTCACCGCGACTGGCGCAGTTGAAGGTGGAATAGACCACCGGGGAGCGACCAAGACCCGCGGCACCGCGCGCCTGGGTGTCGGGAGCGACCGTCGAGGAGAACACCATGCACGTACCCCCGATCTCCCACCTTGCCTCGACCGACCCGCAGCTCGCGGTACTGATCGAGAGCGAGGCCCAGCGCCAGCACGACAAGCTGCGCATGATCCCCTCCGAGAACTACGTCTCCGTCGCCGTGCTGGAGGCCACCGGGTCGGTGCTGACCAACAAGTACTCCGAGGGATACCCCGGCCGGCGGTACTACGAGGGTCAGCAGCTCATCGACCCGATCGAGACGCTGACCGCCGAGCGGGCCCGGGCGCTGTTCGGGGTGGACCACGCCAACGTCCAGCCGTACTCCGGGTCGCCCGCCAACCTGGCCGTCTACCTGGCCTTCGCCCAGCCCGGGGAAACGATCATGGGCATGGCCCTGCCGATGGGCGGCCACCTGACCCACGGCTGGTCGGTGTCGGCCACCGGCAAGTGGTTCCGGGCGGTGCAGTACAACGTGGGCAAGGACAGCGGCCGGGTGGACTTCGACGAGGTCCGCGACCTGGCCCGGGCCGGGCGCCCGAAGATCATTTTCTGCGGCGGTACGGCGATCCCGCGCACCATCGACTTCCCCGCCTTCGCCGAGGTCGCGCGCGAGGTCGGCGCGATCCTGGTCGCCGACATCGCGCACATCGCCGGGCTCATCGCGGGCGGGGCCCACCCGTCGCCGGTCGGGTACGCCGACGTGATCACCACGACCACGCACAAGACCCTGCGCGGCCCGCGCGGCGCCATAATCATGTCGACCGAGGAACACGCGAAGGCCATCGACAAGGCGGTCTTCCCGGGCCTGCAGGGCGGACCCCACAACCACACGACCGCCGGCATCGCGGTCGCGCTGCACGAGGCGGCCCAGCCGGCCTTCCGGGACTACGCGCAGCAGATCGTCCGCAACGCGCAGGCGCTGGCCGCGGCGCTGACCGAGCGGGGCTTCGACCTGATCTCCGGGGGTACCGACAACCACCTGATCCTGGTCGACCTGACCAGCAAGGGGATCGCCGGCAAGCCCGCCGCGCAGGCCCTCGACCGCGCCGGGATCGAGCTGAACTACAACACCGTGCCCTACGACCCGCGCAAGCCGTTCGACCCCTCGGGGATCCGGCTGGGTACCCCGGCGTTGACCACGCGGGGGCTGACCGAGGAGCAGATGCCGCAGGTGGCGGCATGGATGGACGACGCGATCACGGCCGCGCTCAAGGAGGACGAGGCGGCGATCGAGGCGATCGGGGGCGAGGTGCGCGAGCTGCTCGCCGACTACCCGATGCCGGGGTACGCGGCCGCCTGAGGCGGCGGCGACGGGCGCCGCTTGGAGATCTTGGACGCTGGTACCCCCTGGGTCAAGAGTCACTTTAGTAACCATGATCGAAACTCCGGCGACAGTGCTCCAGGCCCCGGGCATGAGCCGGCTCCCCGACGGCGACGAGGCTCGCCGTCGGGGAGTCCCGTTGGGCAGGATTCGATCCTGCGCTTCCGCCTCCGGAGGGCGGCCTCTCACCGACCTGTGCTGTTGCGCTGACCTGAGGTTATGGTCCCGGCGTCCGGCGCTCTTGGCTCGGGTGGGCACGCATTCGGTACGAGGAAGGGGAACCCATCCAGTGGCCTGGTACAATTAGGGCGAAGCGGGTGCTGCTTTGTACTCGATTCCCGACGCCCCGTATGGGGCGGCTGGTGTCTACTGGTTGTCCACGCCTTGTCAAGATCGCAAAGGGCATCGCAGTCGTCCTCGTACTTCTGGCCATGCTTGCATTCGCTGCGGTTGCGGGAGGGGTGAACGCCATGGTGGCGAGTTTTTTAGTGAACGTCGTCGTTACCGTGGGCGTGGCGGCCGGGAGTCGGGTAGAGGGCAGCAACCGCTGCCTCTCTGGCCATGCGACATCGTGGCCCCGGGTTTGAAACTCTAGTCCGCGGTTGCCCGGAAATGACATGATCAGAAGAACATATTTGCGGCGTGACCTGCTACAACGTTCATCAACGTTGACATTGTCTCTCGTCGCTGGTGGGTCTCGTTTGTGCCGGACCTGTGCCCGAGGATCTTGTCTCGCCGCTCGCAGGTGGGGTCGCTGAGCCATCCCGTCGCCTAGGCTCTGCCCGTACTCGGGTTCTCGCGCCCGGCCAAGGGTTGCCGAAGGTCGAGCGGAGCGAGCCCTTGGCCGGGCGGGGGGTTCCGAGTACACCTCTGGTAGGCGGCGGGATGGCGACCGAATCCCACCACGACCGGGACCGGCACGATCTTCCCGCCATCCCGGAGCCTGCCCGTCCGGCGAGGACATCGATCTCATGTCGGTCACTGCCTTCGCCCGTTCGAACAGATGCACGTCGTTGCAGGTCAGGATCTAGTATCGACGGACCATTTCGTCGACTCGCTTCTCGAACAAATCTGCGACGTGTGCCTCACCGCTTAATAGAGTTTCCACATCGTGGCGTTCAAACAGGACAACCACGCGATCATGCGAATAAGTCCTCGCTTCGATGGGTGCCTCTGATGTGAAGCCGCTCATGGACACATATATGCCAGCGACGATCGGGCGACCTCGCATGAGCTTAATAATTAGGTTGGCTACGTCGGTTGCGCCAACAGGTTTGTTCGGCTTCGTCCATCTACACTCCACGAGAGCCCGAAAAGGCCGATGGACGAATACGTCGAGTTGCTCTCCGGGCCGGTGCTTTCCTATCTCCGCTTTACAGCCGTGGGCAGCCAACAAACGCAGCATGAAGTCCTGAAATTTGTGCCCGCGGTGCTGTCGCTTGGTGAGACGGTCAAGCTCTGCAAGTTCTTGGCGGAGCTGTCTTAGGGCTCGTTTGTCAATCTGCCGGTTCTGCAATGCGTCGATAGCGTTCTTGAGCTGAAGGTTGCTCGCGTGCAGTTCAGCGAGATCCCAGCCAGGCATTCCAACACCTGGAGACCTCACGATAAAGCGGAATGGATTCTCCGGATTGTCCGAATGAGGGTTGTCAGGACCTATGTAGGCGGTGAGCGGGGAAGCATCGATCAGCTTGTACTCGTCGCCGACGACCCCGACGGCGCGGACCTCCTGTTCGTGTTTTGGTGAGTGGAGTATCTCTAACGTGGCGAGTCTCTCGTCCTCCCAGCGCGTCTCGATGATCTGCTCGTCTTCGCCCTCCTCGTTCGCTGCGGCAAAGACCCAGACACGTGCGAGGGAAGCCACGATGCAAATACGCGTTGGCCGCATGAAGGGAAAGGCATCGGGGTCGTCCTCGAAGTCGTCGGCGTAGTACCCCCGAACATGCTCGCGGTAGTCCTCCATGATCGGCAGCCAGTGGCCTTGCGCTCCCTGTTCCCACGCCCGCGTCCATGCCCTGTTGGGGACCCACGGGAGCTCGTCTCCGAAGCGAAGTCTTCTCACATGCCTCAGCCTGACACAGACTGGGGAGCATCGGCAGCACGGTCCTCAGCCAGATGCGCCGGCAACGGCGAGATCGTCTGAAACGCCTCGTCGGGCCAGTCCGGCATCAGCCCTACCCCTGGAGCGCCGAACACGTCCGTATCGTGCTGAAGCTGCACTCCGCTATCGGCCAAGTCATCCAGGCACGCCGCAGCTGGGATCGGCTCCGACGAAGCCGGAGCCAAGAGCATCCCCCGCCTCCCCTTGATCCGCGGCACTCCTGGCCATCGTCGACGCGGTAACGGCGCTAGGCTATGAGCCCGACTCGGCAAACCACTCGAAGGAACTGGAAGTCCGAGCGGAGGCACCGCCGTAATCTTCGCCCGGCATCGGTCGGGTAAGCCATCGGTCTCGCCGAACGCGAGTCAGAGCGCTGACACCGAATCAATCTCGGGCTGCGCCATCCGGCCAAATAATGTCAACGCCAATACCCCGTAAACGAGCCTCTTCCACCACTGCGCCGGTGCCGCCTTGGTCCACAGCGCTTCGACCATCCCAAACAGCAAACAGCCTGTCACAGGACGAAAGGACGGAATTGTTCGCCGCTTCGTATGCTTCTCGACTCGCCTTGGCAAAGGGCATTACCCGGACCGCTGTCGCGCGGCGCAGCAGATCGTCAAAGTGTTCCGTGTGGTCGGGCTTCACCTTCGTTTCTCGATAGTCGGATGCTGGTAGAATGACTTCCAGTCTTCCGCCGAGATCGAGAATTGCCTGCGCAAAGATCGAGTCGGCGCCGCGTGCAATACAACTTATGCCGACTAGGTCATTGCCTTCATATTGTCGTAGCAGGTCGACGATTTCCCTGTAGATTAGGGGCACGCTCGCGGCGGTCAGGTTCATGTGGCCGGTAATTGCGATGCGGGGCAAAACGGCTCCTCGGAACACTAGGCAGGCTGCGACGACAAAAGCGGCCGGATTCGGTCGCGCAAATTCGCGATAGCCGGAATGTTGTCGCATGTATTGCTGTGCTGATAAAACTCGGCGAGCTGGACACGAACCCGGTCGGAGGGCGTCTGCTCAACCACGGCGGCGGCGGCGTGGCCGAGTCGTGAAGCCTCCTCCATCTCGCCCTGGATGAGCCGGGCCTCGGCAAGCCCTATCTGGTCAAGCGCGAAACTACGAAGCCGACCAGGGCGGCGAAGAGCTATCGCCTGGTTGATGCGCTCGGCGGTCTCCTCGGCGAGTTCCGGTCGCTCATGAGCCAATTCCAGCAGGCGGCCACCCGTCGTGCCTTCCAGTTCAGCCCGGTCGAAATAGGTGATCCAATGGGGCTCTTCAGCGGGCCTCGCGTCGGCCAATGCGTCTTCGGCTTTGGCGGTCGCCCGCCGGAAGGCTGAGATGCGGCCGAGCTTCGAGTATGCCCATGCCTCCCGGGTGTGCAGCATCGATCGGACGGCTGCGGTCGCATGGCCGGCAGAGTTTTCTTGAGCGAGCCTGACCAATTCCAGCGCATCATTGACGTGGCCGAGGTACAAAAGCTGCCGAGCCATACCGGCCATAATGTTCGCGGCGAATGAGCGGTCATCGGCGGGCTTGCAGGCACGAAGACCCAAGACATAGTACCGTTGAGCGAGAGCCTGGTCGCCGCAGTCCCACGACATGATGGCTGCCGTCTCCGAAAGTTGCGCCATTGTTCTGAACAGACGACGCCGTATTTCCGGCGGGTGGGAGCCTCGCAACAGATCGGCAACCTCGTTCAACTGTCCAACCACGGCCTTGCGGCGCAACCCGCCACCGAATCGGTCGTCCCAATCACGGAAGACTCGTGCCGCGTTTTCAATTTGCTCGACTTCCTGATAGCCAATTGCCCCGCGACGACCCGCGGCAGATCTTTCCCCCGGGCTAGATAACGACGGCCTTTCGTCCAGATCAGATAGCCAGCGTTCAAGCGGGTCCAGCAGGGTGCTTCCGAAGACCACACCCGCGAGAGTGAACGTCGCCCCGCGTCGGTCCAAGGTAAGGTCCCTCCCGCTGAACTGACTGACTATCTCGACGGTATCCCCAGGTGCCCACCACAACGACGCATCAACCACATCTACAGGACCCCACCACAACGGGATCCCAACATCACCGAGGGCATGCGCTGGCTGCCTTGCTGTGGGTAGCAGGAGACCGCCGGGTCGGGTGGCGCTGTCTTCAGGGAGGGCGAACCACAGGCACCCTGGAGGGATGCGCAGCAGCCGCGCCCAGTGGATCAGCCGGTCGAGATGAACGATCGGGGGCCCGGTCTCGATATGGCTGAGCTGCCCCTGGGTCACGCCAATCCAACCCGCTACGACCTCTTGCGGAAGCGGCCGGCGACCGTGGAACGGATGGCACCTGTACGCCCGGATCACTCGTCCCATGTGACGGCATGCCAGTGCCTCCCTGATTGCCTCGTTGTCCCAGAAATCGGCGGGAACCTCGGGCGAAGCCGCGAACCGATCGCGACTGGCCACCTTGCACGGTGCGCAGTACCCGCCCGAGTTGTCGTGAGCCAACCGTGTACCGCAGCGGTGGCATCGCTTGTCGCGCCGAGGATCCATGCCAGCGGCTCCGTCGCCGAAGGAAATTGAAGCAACCAGGGTCGATCAAGTCTAGGTCACCCAATACATGGTCAACCGCATCGCATCGAGTGGTCGGATGTTGATCATGAGCGTCTATCCATACAGCGTCCCTTCTGGACCGCGCACCATCTCTGCTCAGCCACTGCGGACTCCTTGGCGGTTCGCTGACATGGGTCCGTGTCGTCAAGGTGAGCGCGTCCGGCCGTCTGGTCCCTCTTCCTGGGTTACGCCGACCCGGCGGGGTGGTTGGGGCTGGGCGGTCGGGCGCGTGATGCAGGTCCGATGCGGAGGGGAGTCATGCACGAGGAGCGGGCGCCGTTCGCGGCCGGTGACGTGTTGTGGGTGGACGCGGTGGAGTACCCGCCGAGCGTCGGGGACGGGTCCGGTTACGAGTTCTGGGTGACCGGGGGCGTGATGCGGGCGCCGTGGCCGGGGTTGTGGCTGGTGACCGGTTGGGAGTTGGCCGCCGGTACGCAGGAGTTGGTCCGGCTGCGCACGGTCTGCGTGCCCGCCTCGACGCCCCGGGCGCATTGGCGGCGCCAGCCGCCCGCGCCGTATCGGGACGCGGCGGAGGGCTGGACGCAACCGACCCAGGTGTTGCCGATCATCACCGCGGGCGAGTGGATGCGCCGGGGCGCGGTGGCTGGTGATCGACGGCCGTTGATAACCCGGCTGGCCGCCCAGCGCACGGCACCGATTGGTATCGGAGCGGCCGGTGGCCGTCATGCCGCGAAGCCGGGGAGCCGTCTGAGATGAGAGCGCATCAGACGCTGGGGTTCGACGTTAACCGGCCACACCCGGCGCGGATCTACGAATACTGGTTGGGCGGGGAAGGACAACTTCAAGGCCGACCGAAACGCCGGGGACGAGTTGGCCGGCAAGCTGCCCAGCCTGCCGGTCACCGCGCGGGCGAACCGGGCGTTCATGGTTCGGGTGGTGCGGCATCTGGCAGCGGGGCTGGGGATCCGCCAGTTCCTGGACATCGGGACCGGGCTGCCCGTCCGGCCGAACCTGCACGAGGTGGCCCAAGGCATCGCCCCCGCCGCCCGGGTGGTCTACGTGGATAACGATCCGCTGGTGCTGGTGCACGCCCGTGCGCTGTTGACCAGCACCCCGCAGGGCGCCACCCACTACCTGGACGCGGACCTGCACGACCCGGGCGGCATCGTCGAGCAAGCGCGGCACCTGTTGGACTTCGGTGAGCCGGTGGCGGTGACCCTGCTGGCCATCCTGCACCTGTTCGGTGATGACGCCGAGGTGCACCAGATCGTCAAGGAGCTGACCGCACCGTTGTGCGGCGGTAGTGCACTGGCGGTTTCGCTGGCCACGGGGGACAGCGACCCGGCGGGGGCGCGGGCCGCGCAGGCGGTGGCCGGCAAACACGGGCTGGCCGTGGCGCTGCGCTCGAAGGCGGAGGTGGCCGCGATGCTGGCCGGGCTGGATGTGCTCGACCCGGGCGTCACCCTAGTCCACCGCTGGCGACCCACGCCGAATGACCCGGAACTGGCCGACGCGGATGTGCACCTGTGGGGCGCGGTCGCGGTCAAACCCGACCCGCAGGCGAGCCGGGGCCGGGCCTGAGATGCGGTCGCGAGCAAGCGTGCTGGTCCGCCGGACCGGGCACGGATGGCGCGCGGAGATCGGTGCGCCGGACCGATGGATTGAGGCGCGGAACCTGTCCAGCCTGTTCGCCCAACTACGGCCGCTGGTCGACCCGGCCGCCACCCGGCTGACGTTCCGCACCGGCGATGACGAGCTAGATGCCCTGCTGGACGAGGCCCAGGCCGCCTGGCGGCGGGCGGACGCCGCCACCCGTACCGCGCGGGCGCTGGCCGACCGGCTGCTGTCCCGCCCCGACGGGCTGTCCAACCGGGACATCGCCGCACTGATCGGAAAGTCGCACCAACGCGTGGCCCAACTCCGCCAGCAGCAGCGCCACTACAGCGACGAAGGCGACTCCGGGTCGTGATGGGAAACCAACCAACCAACGGTAGAGCAATGCCACGGCGATGACGGAACTGACCGAACCGAGCGACACGAGCCGGAAGGGCAGTGATGTGGGGTGCACTGGCCAGCTCGGCCGACGCGACGGTCGATATCGACCATATGGAATCCAGCGATGTTCCTGACTAAGGAGGCTTGTTGTTGTTGGCGTATGCCAGGTTCGACGGCTGGAGGTTCCAAACCCCGGTGCGGGAATGGATCCATCCCGAAACCGTTCGC